>Ga0208298_1000138_pt1 | contig 32651 bp, 47 predicted proteins | sample 14BtaG_FD_184088 | JGI IMG/M metagenome (GOLD analysis project Ga0208298, IMG submission 184088) | Marine viral communities from the Subarctic Pacific Ocean - 14B_ETSP_OMZ_AT15311_CsCl metaG (SPAdes) (version 2) | ecosystem: Environmental > Aquatic > Marine > Oceanic | place: Pacific Ocean... | reverse complement strand
CTGACATATTTAAATAATTATTTATAACTTATTCTTATACTATAAATACAACAATATCGAGAAAAATATATTGATCTCTATTGTTCTATAGATAATTTCTTATCTGTGGTTTTAGTTTGGATATCTAGCAACTTACCTATATACCCATTTCTTCGTAATAATTTGAATGCCAAATTCTCATAAGAGAACTCCCCACCATCATCTAAACCACTTTGTCTAAACTTTTTCAGTTTAACTTTTAGGAGTTTTATGTCTTCTAATACATCCTCTCCTTTATCGAATCTTTCTGATATTTCGTCAATCTTATCTTCGAAATCTTCCGATTTTTTTAAGATCATACTTTTATCAATAGACTCTATTGTTTTGACGGGAGTTATTAACCACTCATTATTTAATACGGAGTAGATACCTGAGGCATGATGAGGTTCATTTACGTCTTGAACGTAAATTTCACAATCAAAACCTTTAACTAAAATTTCGTGTTGTTTATTCCAAAGACTTCTCTTACTATTAAAAAACCCTTTTAGTAATTCTAAATTATAATCTGTTTCATTGTAATCTACCAATATATGTAAGTCCACATCTGAATACTTTGACCAATTATAATTTGCGAGTGATCCTGTTAATATCACATCATGTATAAAAAATTCAATGTCCAAATAGTCCATGAATTTCTCCGTAACATCCATAAGTTTTTCTCTTATTTCCTTATGCATAAAAAATTCACCATCCTTACCTTCAAAAATGTCGGTGGATAATGAATCCCTTACCTCAAAAGATTTTACTATCTCCTGATTGTTACCTATTTCCTCAATTAACTCATCAACAATTTGATTGTTCTTCATTACAGTTTCTTGTACTCATAAGATCTCCCAATGTTTAAATTAAAAAACCTACCTTGCGATTCCGCCATTCTAAGTTTAGTAAACTTATCCCACGGAACTTTATAATACTCATAAACAATACCACTTTTAAAAGTGACCTTCAACGTTTCATCTTCCGTATTGTAAGATGCGGACTTTAGATTGGATGACTCTATCTCTACAAGAATCTCTTTTCCATTGATTTTTTCTGATGTAATTGCCATAATACTTTATTTTACTTTAATATAACAATTTATACAGACAAAGTCAAGTTAGTCCGATGTATCATATAAATATCTATAAAAAATTAAACCCCCTAATTGGGGGCCTAATTTATAAAACTGAAATGGTTCTTTGTTTACTTTTTTTCTTAGTCTTAGGGAAATTTATATACAATATCCCATCTTTAACCTTAGCGTCAATTTTTTTATCATCGACATCTTCGGGTAAACTGTAAGTTCTTTCAAAGGTACCCATATACGATGAAGAGTCTTCAGGTTTATTATATTTAACCTTTAGAAAGTCTTCTTCTACGACAATGTTAATATCCTTCTTATTAAGACCCGGAACAAGAAACTGTAATTCATACCTTTCCTCATTTTCCTGTCTTTGTACGTTAACAATACCACTTTGTTGAGTGGTTTCAGTTTTAGAGTCAAAAAACTCATCAACAAATTTGATCCATGGATCATTTCTAAATAAAATCATACTTTAAATTTTTAGTTTTTATTATACACATAATATCAAATTGAATACCAACACCATAAATGAGACATTATGTCACAGATATAACAATTATACGTGACACAATGACAATATTAAATTGAACTCTAATGTATTTGACTTTTGGAACAATTTTATGTATCTTTATTTAAAACACTTTTAATATATGTCAGTAGATTTTTTCGAAGAGGGAACTCAATCCCAAAGTAAGAGAAGTAAGAAAGGTAGTAAGACGCCAGTACTCGATAATTTTTCACGTGATCTAACACAATTAGCGTTAGAAGGTGATATTGACCCTATTATTGGTAGGGATAAAGAAGTACTTAGAATTGCACAAATTCTGTCTCGTAAAAAAAAGAATAATGTCATAGTTGTAGGTGATGCTGGTGTTGGTAAGTCAGCATTAGTTGAAAAACTTGCACTACTAATTAGTACAGGTAACTGTCCCACAAATCTTTTAGATAAAAGAATTATGTCGTTAGACTTAACATCTTTAGTTGCGGGTACAAAATACAGAGGTCAGTTTGAGGAAAGGATTAAGGTAATTTTAAATGAATTACAAGACGCACCTAACGTTGTTATCTTTATTGATGAAATACACACAATGGTTGGCGCGGGTAACGCTTCGGGTTCCATGGACGCCGCAAACATATTAAAACCCGCACTTGCAAGGGGTGAGATACAATGTATTGGGGCAACCACTTTTGATGAATATAAAAAGAATATAGAAAAAGATGGTGCACTTGTAAGGAGATTTCAAAAAATAGTACTGAATGAACCAACAACCGTTGAGACAATTGACATCTTAAAAAACTTGAAAGATTCATATGAGGATTTCCACAGAGTTTCTTATCAAAAGGATGTTATAGAAACAATAGTTACATTGTGTAAAAGATTTATTACGGATAAACAGTTTCCTGACAAGGCAATTGATGTGTTAGATGAGTTGGGTTCGGAAAAAAAGATAAACGTAAAAATACCTGATTCCATTGAGAAACTAAAGAAGAGTTGCGAATCTGTTAGACTGAAAAAATTAGATGTTGTTAAGAATCAAGATTATGAAAAGGCGGCAAACCTTAGAGATCAGGAAAGAAAAATTCTTAAGAAGTTAGAGAATGAAAAAAAGAAGTGGAATGACGAACAACAATTAAATAGAAAACCCATCACAGTGGATGATGTTTATAATATTGTTACCAACATAACGGGGGTACCAATTAATAAATTAGACACTAAAGAAACCAAATCTTTATTATCGTTAGAGAAAACAATATCTAAAAACGTTATTGGTCAAGATGAGGCGGTTGAGATAATTTCTAAATCCATAAGAAGAAATAGAGTTGGTGTAAAGGGACATAATAAACCTATTGGTTCTTTTATGTTCTTAGGATCTACAGGTGTGGGTAAAACACATTTGGCTAAGACCTTGGCAAACACATTGTTTGGTGATCCTGATAAAATTATAAGAGTTGATATGAGTGAGTTCATGGAAAAACACAACGTATCTAAACTAATTGGATCACCTCCAGGGTATGTTGGATTCGAGGAAGGTGGTCAACTAACTGAAAAGATTAAAAATAATCCATTCTCAGTTGTTTTGTTTGATGAAATCGAAAAGGCACACAAAGATGTCTTTAACATATTGTTACAGATATTAGATGAGGGTAGATTGACGGACTCTTTTGGGAGGAAAGTTAATTTTACGAATACTTTAATAATTATGACATCTAACGTAGGTGCTAAGAAAGTTGTAGACTTCGGTGGCGGAGTTGGATTTACATCAGATGATGATAGATCAAAGGTTAAGGACTCAATTATTAAAAAATCTCTAAAACAAAAGTTTAGTCCTGAATTCCTTAATAGAATTGACGATATTATCGTATTTAATAAATTAAAAGATAAATCACTTAGAAAAATTATTACGATTGAATTAAATAAACTATCTAAGAGATTAACTGAGAGTAACTACAGAATTAAATTTGATCGTAGTGTGGCTCAGGAAGTTTTAAATAGAAATTCTGAAGAAGAGTACGGTGCGAGACCAATAAAACGAATCATTCAAAACTTGTGTGAGGATTTTATAAGTGATAAGATTTTAGAAGGAGACATTACAGAGGAATCTGACGTTATCCTAAAAATTAGTGAAGGAAATGTGGAATTATCAAAAAATATACCCCTCATTTAACTAAAAACTTGACTTTTTTAAAAAATATATATATTTATACATCAAAGGTACTCTTTGTCGAATACCTTTTCGTTTTTTCTCGTTAAATTATTGGTGTTGAAACCAATATAGACCTAAAACCCCAGCAAACCTTGTTGGGGTTTTTTTATATCCCCTTTTCTATTGCCTTCTTAACAGCGGATGAAAAGGTTGTTTTATCAAAAGGTATATCATCATTTTGTAAATCTATAAATGTGGACTCTACCGTAGATTTGGCTCTTCCTTCCACCTCAATCACTTCCCCGTCCATGTAGATCAGTAAAGTAACAATTGTTTTTTTACTTACTTTCGTCCATGGACCAAGTTGGATCCCTGTTTGAGGGGACTCTATTGATTGTACGATAACATCAATCGGTTTACCATCCATACATAAATTGTATTTATCTGAGATAATGTCTTCCATCATCTGTTTTATACCGAATGTAATCCTTCTTTTACTGATTTCTTCCATTTCAATTTCAGTGGTTACTGATTTAATAGAATAACAATCAACCTGTGAAAATAATAGGGTTGGGAATAATAAGAGTATTAGTAAATTTTTCATAATTAAAATCTGATTTTACCACCAGTCAGAACTTGATAGTTTAATGCATTACCTCCCGATTGCCAAACTCCCGTAAAACTGATGTTATATTTAAATGTTTTTGTGATTTGAATATCCCAAGAACTAAATGGTACTATTAATAATCCGGGGTCCCACCACTGACCCTCATAATATTGTGTGAATGGAGAATACACCCCCAATATTAGAGCCGATGTTGTGATCTTCGGAGTTACTCTAAAGTTTCTATGAACACCACTGACTGCGGATAGATTTTGTAATTCTCTTTTACCTAATTTACCTATTGTAAAATTAGCACCCATCATACCCGTAAATTTCTTTTTACCAAACTTAAATGATTCTAAGACAGTAGTTGTATTTAAATGGTTTTGATCAAAGTTGGTCATTGTGGTGTTTGCCCCCACTAAATTAAATGTTCTATTTGGGTTTATCCATGATTTGTAGAAAGTTAAACTAAAATCATTAGTTACGGTTGTGTATGTAAATAATGCACCTTGAACTCTACTCTTTTTTGTGTTCGCACTTGTAATAGATCCTACTACTTTTATTTGTCGACCATTCGAATTGTCTTGGTTATCAATAACCACGATATCTCCTGATGCTATTAGTGAACCTCTATTTTTATTGTCTGACTCTCCACCATCTATTGCATTAGAAACTGAATTTGCCAAAGACATGGTTAACCCACCTTCTTTTGATTCCTCTTCAGTCGCAGTTTCACTACCTTCTGTCGATGTACCGTTTTCGTTAGTGTTACCTTGACTACCGTTAGATTCATTAGAACCTGATTCGTTAGACTGTTCAGAACTATTGTTAGATTCATTAGAACCTGATTCGTTAGACTGTTCAGAACTATTGTTAGATTCACCCCCATTCTCGTTTTTGTTATTGGATCCTATGGATTGTTCTTTAGAATTTTGGGTTTTAGTATTATTCTTCCTCTTCTTCTTTTTCTTCTTCTTTTTTGAAGCATTATCGATGGCCTCCGCCACGGGGACACCTGATGAAGATAGTGCCTGTGGTAACATGTCTCCACCCAAAACACTCATTATATTTGTAATTACTGTGATAGTATTTTGAACTATTACTGCATTCGTATTATTAGTAACTATTTGGGTTATTTCTTGACATGGGTTTGAAGAGTTAGATTGGGTAACTATGTTCATCCACGAATCAAAAGTACCATTAGTAAAATCGGGCTGTGTGAATGTCTGTACGTTACCAAAATAATTCAGAACAATTTCATCACTTGAACCCATTTGAATTGTTTGTTGATTTAAAGTACAGGGATCTGTAAATGTGTAGGACCACTGGCCGTAACCAACCAATGGTAATAAAAATAATATTACTGCAATTATTTTATTCTTCAAATATCCCACGTTTAATCATTCTTTTTACAATACGGGCCGTTCCAGATTCCAACGCCTTTTTAGTTGCAATACCAATTGTTGATTTATTGAACTTTACGTCATTAACGGAACCAATTTTAGTTCTTTTTATTGTGACCGATTCACCACTTCCACTTCCTGTAAAAATGGTGCCGTTCTCAGCATTAACAAATCTTACCTGCATACCAATAATAGTTTTTAGTACGGTCTTCACCCCGTCAATTGTAACTTCCTCTTCTTCAGATACCGAATAATCATATATTTCGACATAAACAAAATACTCCGCTAAAACAACATTACCCACAACCTTAATATCGTTAGATGATATTCCTTTTGCCGATGCCTTATGTTGTTTAACCATTCTTTGTTTAATTTCTTCTTTATCTTCTGTAAATAAAAATCTATCAGTCCATTCCAAATAAGATAGAGTTATGTTACTAACACCTAATCCCACCCTATTTTCTCTTAATTCGGGATAAAATTCATATAACTCCGGTGTAAAACCAATATTTAAAACTTGGATTGGTAATTGGTAATCTAACATATAATCAGATACCTCATCTATATCAATATCCTGTTCAAACTTACCTTTATAATTTTCGGTCTCTGTTTTACCTAATTGAGCATTAACCGTAAAACTTAATAGTAACGATATGATTAAAAATATTCTTACCATGTTATGTCTTCTTCTTTTTTCTCTTTCTTAGGGGGTATAACAATTGTTTTAGTTATTACCAAAGTATCCTTTATACTACTTGGGGTATTTATTTTTTGTTCCATGACAGGTAAATTTACCTTTTCTTCTTTAGGTTCAAATACAGATTGCATGTTAGCAATTAATAGTCCGAAACCCGCCGTTATAACTAAACCAATACCTGTTACTATTTGGTTTTTAATTTCTGAAAAAAATCCTTTATTTTTACTCATTGTTTTATTGTTTTAAATGTTTTTACAAATTGTCCGTTAGTAATATGTAAGAGATAAACACCTTGTGGTAATGAAGATAAGTCCATTTGAAATTGTACCCATCCCGCGAAAAAAGACTTCCTCTCTTTTAAAAATTCTAATCCCCCATAGTTTAATACTCTAATAATATAATCCCCATTATCTGGCACTGTCAGGTCGAACGTAATTGGACCTTTAGTTGGGACTGGATAAACAATCCCATAAATACCGTCAGTAGGTCTTGTATCGAAAGGCATTGATCGTTTATTAACATACCCATCTGTATTTTCAACTTCAATATCCCAACCTAATTCAGTACCCGCAGTTTTCCTACCTATTGTAATTGGAATTTCTGTCCAATTTTGGTCAGTAACTCTAAATCTTACCGTAAATAATTCTGTTGTATTGATTATAGTAAAATTACCGAAGGAAGCATCATAACCTCCCCATCTAACAGTTTCACCTTCCCAGTCCATTGTATAGGTTAACCACTCCTGTGCTTTGGGTGTCACTGTAATTGACACAAACTCTAAATAGTTTGGGTCGTAATTCAATGCAAATTCAAGACTACCGACAATCTCACCCTCAGTTTCAATTTCTACAGGTAGATTAATGTAATCACTTACAGGTACTTCAATCTCAGGTACATTAAATACGACCTGAGATTGTGCACTTGTTGTGAATATTAATACTAATGTCAGTAATAATAATCTCATATTAATTTAAACCTGTTCCATTGGCGTCTCCTAATATTAATAAGTAGAAGTTACCCGTAGTTGTGTTATTAATTAATGGAGATAAAAACTCCGTTAGACCCGGTATAGAACTAGACTGATCTGATGTTGCATTACTAATAGTGGTATACTGTGCTTCAGTAAAGAACAATACATCTGGATTAGAAGAATAACTTGAGTTACCTTGTGCTAATCTAGAGAATACCATATATGAATCCGATGCGGTAACTCCATTATTTTGATTTGTATTCGCAGTATAGAACTGAATTCCTGATGCTGATTGTACCCCTGCAGCAATTTGTGCAATCATATTAGCATCTGCGGTTGATAGTGCGGTACTCGCATCTAAACCACTTGCAATCTTGAGTCTAATTTGCCAATAATCCTGATCTAAATTTTCCGAGAACACCGACTCCCCATTCGAGTTGGTTGTTACTGTGGTAACATCTGTCCAAGACGAACCGTCTGACGATTTTTGTAATATTACATCAATAGAGTCTGCAGGATTTGTCCCACTATTTAGAATTGTTGCGGTATAATCAAATGCCGGTTCTATAAAATTACCACCATTATCTTGTGTACCCAAGACCCCATCAGTCCCATCAGACTTTACATAATAAGCGGTAAGGTCGGTAGTAAAATCTACGTCCGCAACTGCCGAGTTTGTATAGTTAGAAAGAAAAGGAGCATTTACTGTAAACATGTTACCCGCAATCATATCGAAAGTGGTAGTTGATCCAGTATAAACCCACACTACTTTTACAATTCCATTCGTTGAATCGACATCATATGACAAATACCCAGCAGGGCCAGATGTGTTATTATACGTTAAAGTCGGTTCATCAAATACTGTGTTATCATAATTGAATGAAAACTGAATACCTTTAACATCATTACCCGACGTATTGTCGTAATAAATGTCAAATGTTGTGTTTGAGGTTGATGAGGTTGATTCTAAAGTATAGGTTGAATCAAAGATAACGTAAGGTTTAGTTGCGTCAGGTGCGGTTGTCTGTGCGAAGACACTCATCGTACCAATTAGCAAGGTTAATGTTAGAAAAATGTTTTTAATTTTCATCGTTTTTTTTTACTTTTTTTAATTTTTATGTCCTACTCTTAATAAATAGAATGTTGTTTGGTTTCCATTTGATAAGTCAAATAGAGACCATGATCCGTAACCATTGTTTATTGTTTTATCATCTGTATCTACCTTAACAGCATTCCATACATAGGGTTGTTGCCAAAAGTTTGTACTCCAAATTTCTTGTCCCCCACCGGGGTAACTTGATATGTTACCGTGTCTCCTCTGGTGCATTAGATAAATATCAGAGACAGAAAACGAACCTGTATTATTCACATCCATTCTCCAATAATCTTTTGAACTGAATGTGTCTGATAATAATCTATCTTGAAACCAATTTATATCTGTGGTTATAAGTGTTCCTAATGATGGATTAATATCTATTGTAAAATCGTAATCGTTGTAATTTAATGTTGTGTTAAAAGAATAATATCCATTTGAATCTGTTGTTGTAGTGGCTTGGGTTGTATATGAGAATCCAACTTGGTTTTTATTCTGTGTCTTTAGGTAAACAGTTTGTCCTGCAATACCCACTTCTTCTGCTCCTTTAATATAACCACTCGCTGTGATTGGTACAGCATTAGGGTCGGTAGCAGACCATTCTGCAAATGGATGATTAGGACTAAGTTGATTGTATGTATTACCATTTGGTATTCTATATTCAAATTTAGCAGCACCTATACCACCGTAATTCTGAATTCTATATTCAAACTCATACCATGTATTTTTATCTAAGGTTGCCGTACCATATGCCCATACATTCCAACCATAATATTTAGTAACTATATCATTAGTCTTACCAATACCTTTAATCATAAACTCATGTGAGTCATCTGTGAAAGTTCTAAATCTATATAGACCTGATTTGTTAGGTTTAAACCAACCAGAATAAATAATTGCGTACCTTCCATTATTAGTACTCCATCTTGGTGGGTTCCATAGTTGATAAGGAGTATGATTACCACCTCTTGGGCCTTGATAACTTGTTATATCTACAGTTCCTTCTGTATAAAGTGTAGTACCGCCATCGGCAAGATTAACCATAGCGTCAAATTCTGTATGGGAATCAGCATTACCTGTATAATATTGACCTGATTGACTTGCACCATAATGAGTCTTAAGTGACCTTATGTTTACTGTAGTTGTGGATTGACCATATGCGTTGGTGCACAGAATAGAGAATACGATAAATCTTATTAAATTTTTCATACACCAACCTATATAGTTTACTTACAGACTTAATAACATATCGATAAGTTCCTGTTGTGGAAACATATCGGATTTATCTTTACGTGTATTAGTATGTGTCCACAGTCCTTTGACTCTTCCGTAATATGCGTCTTCTTGAAATTCAAATGCAGATACACCTATCTTACGAATAAGATTAGGTAGACCCTCACGTACATCAATACCATCTCTTTCAGATATCCAAAGAATCCATTTATGTAGTGATTCAATTTGTTTGTCGGAGTATCTATGCCAATCTTTGTAACCTCTGAATGGTTGTGATAATGTAACTATCTGATCTTCCGCAACTCTTGTACCCGCATATGTTTTACCATCTTTTATGTAACCAAAGTTACATACCTCGATAGCAACCGAGTGAGTGTGCATATGTTGAGATCCATTTTTACCTAAGTGCCAACCATACGATCCTTCAGGGAATGCTTGTACCATCTCACCATCATATTTAGTGTCATTTCCTTTAACCGATTGACCACCTAACACAAACTCTGTCGCGACCGCACCTCTACTGTCTCTACCCCACGAGTCAATACAATTATAAGGATTGTGCCAACCTGCGGTGTGATGTATAAAAACATACTCCTTATTAGTTGGTCCCTGTTTGTATTCACCTACAGGTAAAAAATGTTTATTTACGATTAAACCGTTTTCTGTCGTGTACGTTTGTTCTGAGTTGTCAGTAGTAGCCAAACCCATAGAGTCCCAAGTGGAAGGACCGACAATACCATCAACAGTAAGACCGTTGATTTTTTGGTAGTCTTTAACTGACGACGCAGTTCCTTTACCGAAAATACCGTCCGCACCAATTCCAAGAAACTCTTGTAATTCTTTAACTTCATTACCTCTTGATCCAATTTTTAATACCATGCTATTTTTTTATTCTTGTCCCTTCTTACCAAATATTTTACCAACCTCAGCAATACCGAAAGAACCTAGTGTTATAACTACAAATGAATTGTAGATAAACTCGTTTATTACAAGGTCTTTACCAAAATACCCCGTTAAAAGATCCGCAACCGCAAATAAAACCATTATTGCGAATGACAGAAAACCTACAACCGATTTTTCGTTGATATCGTTTTCATCTTTAAATAAATCTTTAAATGCCATAACTTTAATTTTTACTTTTTTATCGGTCAATTACTTGACCTATTCATAAATATTTGATTATCTGAAAAAAAATTTGTATTATTTATAATGTATGGTGAGAAGACTTAAGGAATACCTTATTCTGAAAACAATACGACTCTGGTTACCACTTAAAAAAGTGAGGATTTGGAGAATATAGCTCCGTTCGTCTAACGGTTAGGACGCCAGGTTTTCATCCTGGTAATAGGAGTTCGATTCTCCTACGGAGTACAACTATCGTTCTTTGACATAAATTAAATTAAAACTATAAATTATGGAAAATTTAGAATTCGTTTTAGGTATGTTTACATCAATTGGTGTGCTCGGTTTAGGGTATGCTATAGTAGGTATAGTTAAGGTTAAACAACGTTCCAATGATTTCGAGGAAATCATAAATGGAACACAATTAGATTTAGGTAATAATCAAAGAGAGATACACCTTAGGGTGGATGGTGAGGTGAAAGAACTCAACAATCAAATTGAAATTCTATATCGTCACATTGACAGTAGATTTGATAAGTTCGAGAATAGGTTAACTAAGATCGATAAAGATGGGTGTGAACCCGTAAAAACATCTAAACAAGTATTGACTGATTAGTCAAAATAAACGTTAAAGAATGATAGTAAACCCCACAGAAATGTGGGGTTTTTTTGTTTTATATGGGGTAGGGGGTTGATTCAATGTATTTTTGCATTTATCTTTACACTATGCCGAAGTGGTGGAATTGGTAGACACGAGGGACTTAAAATCCCTTGAACAGTAATGTTCGTGACGGTTCGAACCCGTCCTTCGGTACATATGGACTCGTAGCTCAGCTGGATAGAGCATCTCCCTTCTAAGGAGACGGTCGTAGGTTCGAATCCTACCGGGTTCACAAAGTGTAAAATAAAGGACTCTTAGCTCAGTTGGTCAGAGCACCGCACTCATAATGCGATGGTCGGGGGTTCAAGTCCCTCAGGGTCCACAAATAAAAAACTAGATAGTTATAAGTAATGAGTTGGTCAAGCAGTGATGAAATAGAGGAAATATTTTATAAGGCACATAAATTGGGTCTTACAGAAAAGTTACGTAATCATGTTTCCAAAATGGACCAACCTTCAGTAAAGACAAGTGATATGATGGTACCCCTATACCAACGAGCATTAAATGAGATTTTGGCAACACTTGATTAATTAAATAATTTTACTTATATTTTATTACAATACAACTTAGAAGAGAGGTCGGTTTTTTACCGACCTTTCATTTAAAAAATCTTTTATGAATACAATCACAGTAGTTTATTCAACCCGTAAAATTGATCAAAGTTATTTGGATCATGTGAAAAAGTATTTCTCACATCCTAAAAATGAGTATTTGGTATATGAAAATAATGGGGAAAGGTCGTTAACAGACATATACAATGAAGGGTTAGAGAAATCTAAAAATGACATTGTTGTTTTTATTCATGATGATTTAGAATTCGAAACTAAAAACCTTACACCTAAAATTATAAAACTGTTTGATAAAAATCCTAATTATGGTATTTTAGGTCTTGCAGGGACTGACAAGTTAGTATCAGGTCAGTGGTGGCAACATTTAGAAAATATGCAAGGACAGGTGGGTCACATTAACGGTCCTAAAAAATATATGTCTAAGTATTCTAAATCTTTTGGGGATAACATCAAAGAAGTTATAGTAATCGATGGGTTATTTATGATGGTAAATAAAAAAAGAATAAAGGAGACTTTCGATGATCAATTCAAAGGATTTCACTTTTACGACTTACCCATATGTTTGTTAAACCATTTGGAAGGGGTGAAAGTGGGTGTTACAACTAAAATAAAACTGTATCATAAATCTATCGGAGAGACCGATAAGAAGTGGTTAAAGAATAAACTATTTTTTGAGGCGTTATATGAAAAACACTTCCCATTAGATTGTTCAAATTCTTAAAACCTTTACATTTACCCTATTTAGGGTTATATTTAATAATAAACATTTAAATTATGAAGAAAATTATAAATTTTTTTAAAAGACTTTTTGGTTCAAAACAAGAAGAAGTGAAACCTGTTGAGGTTTCCAAACCTAAACCAAAGAGAAAACCAAGACCAAAGAGAAAACCTAAGGTCGAAAAGTTTGAAAAATTCGAAGAGGATTTTACAAAACCTAAGAAGAAGAAACCAAGAAGAAAACCAAGAAGAAAACCTTCAAAAGGTGATGGATCTTTTAAGGACATTAAGTAAGGGGGTGACTGGAATTGATTGGCGTAGTCAATTATAACAGGGCACGTAGTGAGATGTTTCCTATCACTTAAATCTATGGAGATGTTTTTTAGACGGAGACGTTTATTCACAAATGGGATTAATGGGTCTTGTATCTGTTGATTCTAAAGTAGCGGTAGCCTAAGGTTATCTCTACAACGGGTCGGGACATATAACCTAGGAACAGAAGTCTTACAAAGGTGGAAAAACGACTGAACCTGAAATCGAGTCGTACATCTATTGGTGACGGAGGATGTAAAAATTCAATCACATATTTCGGAATATTGAGAATCGATATTGACCTAAACGTGTAGTCCTCTATGGTTGGGACGAACAAGACGAGGGTTCGAAACCCTCCACCTCCACTAAGTGTGAAAAGGGATCCTAAGTGGTCCCTTTTTTTTATGAATAAGAATATGAAGATACCCGTAGTTGTAGTATATAAAATTACCTATAGAAAGAAAGACAAATACTATTTAAAAGTGTTTGAAAATGTTCTTGTGGATGATATTATTACACCTAAGAAAAGAAAACCTTTAGTACCTGATGAATCTACAATTGTGGAAATAGGTGTTGGTAGTTCGTTTGAGGAAAGGTACATGAAAAAATATGAGACTCAAAAAATTACTAAGATTGATAGTCAGAAGAAACAAACACTTAACGAATTACAAAGTATTGTAAACAAACAAAGAGGTCGTTAGACCTCCTTGTCGAGATTATTAAATCACCTCCTTTTCGTTAATTTTCGTTTATCAATTGAATACCGACCAAAGTACCAACCTCATACTTATAAATATCAATTAGTCATAAAAAAACCCCACATTCGTGAGGTTAATTAACATTTTTTTTTAGTCCTATGAGAATGAACTTTTTAGAGTGTCTCTGAGGTTAAATGAACAGACCTTATCCGCAATATATTCTCCTGCATTAGAATTTTTAAGAAATTCATCTCCCACATTCTTCAATACATTATATCCCATAGAATCTTGTTCCGCATCACCTACTATCATTCTTGATATACCGATCATAAATGCGTCCGCAATTTCATCACTATGTTCTTTACAGTTAGTTGTACCCCTTGCAATTGAAAGTAATGCTGGTATACTAAGTTCAGATAAAGAACCTGAAAGAAAACTAACTAATTTTCCACTTTCCATTCCCATGAAATTTATTAAGAATTTACGTATCAACCATTCTTTCATTTGTGTCATTGCAGATCCTGAAGCAATGTCTCCAACACCACCTTCACCTGGATTATTAACGTCTCCCGTTAAACCCAATAAAGAACCTAAAGAATCGAGAATTCCCTCATCCATACTTTGTTCTATTTCTTCATCAGACATGTCGGTATCTTTAACCTTATCTAACACACCTATAATAGTGTCTAAGGTCTTTATATCCTTTTCGTCGTTCTCCGTATCCCCTTGATCCTCCATACTCTCTAAAAAGAGTCTTAAATCGTTATTTAAATTAAATCTTTCATTTAATTCTTTGTTCACTAAGGAACTAATTAAGTCTGACTTCATATGTTCTTTATTATTTTTCATCGTTTTTTGATTTTATTTTTTCAATATCCCTTGTTTTACGTTCGATTCTTCTTGCATCTCTATCTATCGCCACCCAAACATACTTTTGATCTTTCAAAGTCTCCTTTTTCTTATCTAAAGAGTATCTTTTAGCCGACATGTACGTATTAATGTGTTTCAACTGATCTTCTGTAAGTTCATTATCTAACTTAAGAATATATTTACCTCCTCTAAACTTTAATTTAGTATCGATAATTGACTGAATTCTTTCCCCGTCAATTCTTTTCTTAGATTGAGCCATTAATTTATCTAAACCATGTTTATCAATCATTTTGATAGGATCTAACTTCATCAATTTGATAGGTTTCATCTCTAATTTAGTTGGTACTACCTTTGGACGTTTTACTTCTCCATCCGCATTCTTAACTGCGTCTTTTGATTTATTACAATTATCTATAAGTTTATCGTATATAGATTTAGTAATTACTGTATCATCCTTTTTATCGTCTGCAAATATAGAGTTGTCTCTCAATGCCTTCAATGTTTTAGGACCATAATAACCATCTACTTTTAGGTTTGAGGTTGGGTTTAAACACTTCTGTACTTCCTTAATTTTATCGGTTATACAATATAAGTTTAATGGGAAATCATCACATTGTTTGTACTTAGATCCTCCACCACCTTTAGATTTGTCCCATATTATACTTAAGTGATTAAGGTTATCATTATCCTTTGACCCGCCTTTATCGTCTGAATCTCCTTGAGCACCACCACCTTTTTTCTTAGGTGAAGAACCTATCATTTTTAACATCTCGTCACGTAATTCAATTGCGGTAAAATCTAAATTAGTTAGATTACCTATATGACTTGATAATTTCTTCCCCGTGACTTTAGGGTAATTATTTTTTATAACTTGTATTGTGTCTTTTCCTTTATAGGTAGTACCTTCTAAAGACTTGAGTATTTTATAAGCGTCTTTCATGTCGCTAGCATCACCCTCAAAGAAATCACCACTTAATTGATCATCTAATTGTGTAATTGCCTTACTAATCATTTGACTTGTTACCTCACCCTCTGATTGTTCTTTTAAGTTCTTTGTGGTTGAACAGGACCATTTACCTGTTTTACCGTTTTTAGATTTAACAGTATAGTCATCATAAAAAACTATGTGTCCACCCGTTTCTTCACCACCAAAATTTGCAATATCGTATTGAATACTATTTTTAGTCTCGCCTATTACAATTTCATGTGCCTTATCATCTCCTTCAAGTGCATTAACTATACATTCCATCCAACTCTTCGTTGCATCTATATCATCATCTGATGGGAAGTCAGGTAATTCTCCTTCTATTCTAGTCCACCATTTATAACCTATATAACCCGCACCACCAATAAGTAAAAGTTTTAATAAAGGGATACCTATGAAATTAACTTTAATTGCCTGTGCTATCCTTTTTTTAACTATTGGGGTGGCAGAATCAGAAACTTTTGTGATTGTTTTTTTATTTTTTCCAAACCAACCCATAACTTTATTACCATAACTTTGGGCGGCCTGTTTAAGACTCTGATTTGTTGCCTTGGTACCGACACCAGTATTCTTAACAACATTTTTAGATTTCTTCAACGCATTTTGGAATTTATTACTACCCTTAGACGCCTTTAGTATCTCCTTTATTGCATTATCGGTATATCCACTTTTTCTTAAAGATGCAGTAGTAAGTTTCTTACCGTCCTTTGCATACTTCTTAATAAAAGTTGGTGTGTTTACAAACTCAGGTGCTAATCTTGCGATATAATTAGAACTAACCCCTTTAGTTTTCATAAAACCGACAGTAACGTCACCTAAAGCCTTACCTTTCAAAGTACCTTTACCTAACGCAACAACTAAATCGTCTATTTTATTAATACCTTGAATTGACTTGGCATTAAAAACTTTTTGTAAGTCCTTTGCTAATACGGGTTTTGCCGCTCTTACAGATTTAATAGTTAGGTTAGTAACCCCTTTTAGAAAACCTTTCAGTGCCGCTACTTGTTCACCTACCTGTTGTTCACCACCTTCTATTGGTGATTCTTGTATAATGTCAATTAATTTCATTCGTTAATTTTTTATATAAATAGTTATTTTTCTTTAAATCTCGTCGTAGTCAAACTCTGCGCTTGACAAATCAATGTTATCTATTGCCTGATCTACTTTCAATGCGGATTCTTCACCCTTTTTTTCAGAGTATTTATCAATACCGTACATAATACCTGTCGTAACACCTCCCGCTTTTACACCTCTTGATAATTTCTGTTTTCCTGTAAGTTTAGTTGTTTCGGGGAATATTTTCTTAACGAAATTCTTTAAACCTGTGAATATCTTCTTACAAAAAGAAAGAATCTTATCAATGAACTTATCTAAAGGTTTCCATTTTCCTTTTAAACCTTTTAAGACTGAGGTTATTTTACTGATAACCCATGATGCTCCATTTTTTAGTTTAGTTATAACATTCATTATTGCCTTGTTATTTTTTATAAATTTTGGTATTTGAGCCGCGGATTTAATTCCTTTTACTAAACCTCTAGCACCTTTAGCTGCAACACCCGCACCTAATAGTCCGATTATATCACATACTAGGTCTAACCATTTCTCCCATGTAGGTGTTCCTTTTGGTTCCCAATCACCACTTGCCAATTGGTATACATCTAAACCTGTAACTAATCCCCAAAAGACCATCTGTACGGGTTTACCAATACCTGTAGCCACCAAAATTGCATCTACAATAACACCTACCGTAGAGTACGCCGCGTCCTTAAATTTTCTTAGAACCCATAATGCTCCCTTACCAATCATAGATAAGACTTTTTTGAAGTCAAATTCTGATATCGCGATACCAAACTTCTTTATGTTATTCCATGCACTACTCGCGAAATTTGCAATACCTTTTCCTGCCGCTACAACCTTATCCTTAGCCCAACTTCCAAAGTCTGCAAGACCATCTCCCACAGAACTCCAAAATCCTTCTATTAGAATATCACGTATTAAATATAAATCAGATTTGTTCTCAAGTAAAGGTAATGATGAGACACCCTCTTGTATTTCTCTATATTCGGGATCATCTACCTGTACATTACCGAATATCTTTTTAAAGACATCCAATGAGTCCCATAAATAACCTAAGTTAGTTTGTTCTTGTATGTCTATAACATGATCGTTCATTACGAAATACCTTTCGTCAACTGTAATAAACGCCTCAAATAGTACTTTGTCCGTCCTAATTAAATCTTTAGTTTGGTTTGTATGTCCATTATAGTCTAAGATACTATTATGTCTTTCTAATATTAAACCTGTTTTTTGTAATACCATAATTAATATAGTGGGTTTGCCTTGCCTCTAGTTATTTTTGATCCAACTATATCGGACCACTTAGTAACACCTATTTGGTTGTCAGGACCTCTTGTCACTCCACTCTCCCATTGTTTACTCCCCGCGGTTGTTCCACCACCTGATGCATCTGATGTTCCTGTTTCTGTTCCATCTTCCTGTTCGAGAAATTCAGTTTCTTTTGAGACAATTAAATTTAACTGTTTTTCTGTTACGCATATCTTCATAGTTTATAAATATCAAAAAAATCTTTTGAAATTAGTTTGTATATTAAAAAAAATACTATATTTGTATAAAATTGATTTGATATGAAAAAAATAATTTATTTAATAGGGATAATTACCTTATTCGGATGTGAGAAGTACGAAGAGATTAGTAACCCTCAACTCAACCTAAATGGTAGGTGGGATGTAGTAGAGGTGGACGTTGTAATTGATAATGTAAATTATGATAGTGAGGTTACTGTTTTAAACGATGACAGAGCAACTGTCGGTACTTTCTATGTAACAGGTGTTGATAGTAATGGAAACTTACTTTTATCTCAGGATTTTGAGAGTACAATTATTAATCGTAGGTTTGATGAATCGACAACTCAATGGGAATTTGATTATTATGATCTTAGGATTACCGATGACGTTAGTGACGAATGGATACCCGTTGATTTTCCGTGTACTTACTGTACAGAACAGACAATTATAGAGACCGATTATATGGGTGAGAAAACTCGTTACACATTTAGTATTGATACGTATGGTGCAATGCCGTCAAATACACTTAAGTTAACTTCACAAGGGTTCTTCACTAATATCCTAATCGGGGGTAATCAATACGATAAGGCAATTGAATCACATTTAGAAATAACTTTACACAGATACTAAAATGAGAATACATCCCTACATGTTTGTTGGTTTAGAGGCCAACACTAAGTTAAAACTACGTTCATCTAAAAGACTGTATGTCAATACTGATGAGATATTAAGAATAATATCGGAAGAACAACAGATCACTGTTGATAGTATTAAATCGAGAATTAGACATAGAGAAGTCGTTGGGGGTAGACAACTATTTTGTTACATCCTTAGGGAAAAGTTCGGTTTTCCATATAGTAAGATAGGTAGGTTAATTGAAAGAAATCACGCAACAATAATACATTCGAATAAATCGCACAAAGACAATTATCAATATGATAGAGAATATAGAGATATGTGTGATAAAGTATTTTACAGAGTACTCGAAGTTAGTAACACGTTTTAAATGTTTACTTACTAAGTTATTTCGTAAATAAAAAATTAACAGAAAGAATGATCAAACCTGATAATAGTAATTTCATTATCGGGTCATGTTCACCACTTACTACTTTTTCTTTTTTAAGGTACTCATCTAATTTTACACTATGTGTCGGTTTAGATATGGCACAACTAGGTAATAAAAGTGTTAGGCATAACAGTGTTGTTAATAGTCTCTTCTTCATTTTCATATGTTTTGTTTTGTTTAATAGTGATGGTAGGTGATCTTACTCATCATATATCGTACTATCTTTTTTTGAGAACAGTTTTATATACTGTCCCGCTAAAGAGTTGGCCTCATCTTCGATGTCCCCACCAATATCTGGTGGTTTAGGTCCATCTAATCGACCTTGTTCAAACTGTCTGTGGTGTACCATTTCATGAGCGACACTTCTCATAACATCCACTATATGTCTATTTTTGGCGTTTACCTTTATGATTTTTTCAGGACTTGAGTAGTTGTAATGTGCAGTTGTTTTCAACTCACCACGACCATTTAGTAATTTGATTGTGGGGGTTACCTTAATCCCTAATTCATTTTTAACGAATTTAACGAACTCTACTAACCTTTCTTTATCTATGTCTTCTAAAAAACTCATACTAATAAATACTGTAGTTTAAGAACTACACCTCAAAAGATTTAGAAAAAACTTTCAGATGGTAATTCGTTCTCATAATAGTATGACTCTAATATGTCGACCAACAAGTTAAAGTCGGCATCGTCCAAGTCTTCTTCTTCTAAAATGATTGGGGAGTGTAGTTTAGCGTCGTCTAAACTTAATTGTACATTTAAGTATTCACCGTCAGATTCGGTTGTAAATGTAATTTCTAATATTTCTTCTGATTCGTTGTAGTAAAATTCAATTATTTCCATAAATTATAGTATAGTAAACTATAATTACTTGGAACTTTACGAAAGTGTTCCGTGTACCTTAGTAGGATCTACTTGTTTGTTATTAATTAATACCTCATAATGTAAATGTGGACCCTGAGAATTGCCTGCATATTTGGCTCCTTTAATACCACCTGTTAACCCTATTTGTTGCCCCTTAGTAACTTCATCACCCTTACTGACCGACCATTTAGATAGGTGACAATATTTTGTAATATAATCTTTATGTTTAATTTTAATAAAACCACCACACGCATTTGGTGAAGTGTCTTTTGCTGACTTCACTTTTCCATTTGCAACTGCATATATGGGAGTCCCTGATGGTACACCTAAATCACAACCCTTGTGGTTCTTACTTGCACCACCACCTATATTTCTTGGTCCAAACCCACTTGTTAATCTTGCACCATTTACTGGCCATATATCTATTTGATCAAAATTTTCGGGTGGAAGTCCCTGATAATCAAAATTAGGGTTAAGATCACCACTGTATTCTGAAGAATTGTTGCTACTTGCCATAGCCTTACCGTATATTTTTAAAAAGTTGTCTATGACACCTTCGTTTACGGTTGTACCAAACTCAGATTTGAAGATATTTATAAGTTGAGACTCTTTTAGAATAAATTTCATATTAATAAATATACAATTTTATATTAAATGTGTACTTTTTAGTATGTTAAACTGGAAGAAAATAAAAAAAGACTATCCCCTTTCGTATGAGAGGTTTGTTAACACGATGTTTCCATACGTGGGAGTGTTAAGTGTGTCCACTTTGGATTTATTTGAATCTAAGAGGTTATACTATTTTTTTGATAAATACAAAATGTATCTAACAATAGAGAGAATAGGACCCGACCAATGGTTATACACTATATCGTTAGGTGATGGAACAATAATTTGTCCTAAACAGTCCTCTATGACCACCAGAGAAGAGGTGGAGATGGAAGGGTTTATGAGTTGTTTTAAGACATTAAACAATTTTGCACTACTATAAATGGATCTATCAGTAAACTTCTTATTACAATCCACCAGAATTCTTCACGTTGGTAATTATGACGAGGATGAGTTAGAAATGATCTACAAGTTCATCTCAAAGGTTGACAAAACAATATTATTTCACTACCTTACTTCTAAGACCATTCTTTCTTACGATTCTGATTTAGAGTTGTGTCTTGAAATTGTAACCGCATTAGTGGGTATTTATGAAGAGAGAGAAGAATACGAGAGGTGTGTTATTCTCACTAAAAAGAAAGATAAAATAATAAAAATACTAAATATTTAAAATTATGTCAGGACCATTTGGAATGTCGGAAGACGAAAGAAAAAAGATCTCATCACAACACAAAACTGAGATTAAAAATCACTTGGCTAAAAAGGCCGAAGCTGAGAAAGGTGTACAAGCACCTAAGAAAGAAGAAAAATCCTCCTAATCAGAGGGTTTTTTTTATAAAGTTAAGTGCAGACTCAATTACCTTATGCATGTCATAATATTTGTATTCCGCTAATCTACCCCCAAAGAACACATCCTTTTCCTCATCAGCTAAATTCTTATACTTCTTATAGATTTTAGTATTATCCTTATCGTTAACGGGATAGTAAGGTTCTGTTAAACCCGCCCTATATTCGGTGGGGTATTCCCATGTAACCCAACTATTTTCAGACTTAATATCTTCAAAGTGTTTATGTTCAATGGTTCTAGTGTAGGGGATGTCCTTTTCAGTGTAGTTCATCATTACAACACCTTGATAATTGTCGGTCCCCATCTTTTTGTGATGAAACTCCGTAGTCTTATATTCCAACTCACCAAACTTATAATTAAAATACCTATCAATAGGTCCCGTATAAATAACTTTTTTATGTTTCGGTAATTTACTCTTAAAAAAATCAGTCTCTAATCTTACTTCAATACCCTCTAAAAGTTTTTCAAATATTTGAGTATATCCACCGATGGGTATTCCTTGGTACTTATCATTAAAGTAATTGTTATCGTATGTAAATCTAACGGGTAATCTTTTAATTATTTCTTTAGGTAGGTCAGTTGCACTTTTTCTCCATTGTTTCTCCGTATATCCTTTTATTAACTTTTCATATACGTCAACCCCAACAAGTTTGATTGCCTGTTCTTCTAAATTCTTTGGATTATTAATATGGGAACTTTGTTGTTTAATAATCTCTTTCACTTCGTAAGGATGGGTAACCCCCCATAATTTGGAGAATGTCCACATGTTAAATGGTAAAGAATATACCTCACCTTCGTAATTCGCAACCGGTCTTAAAGTGAAATTATTGAAGTCCGCATATTGGTTTATCCATTCCCACACCTCTTTGTTTGAGGTATGAAAAATATGAGGACCGTAGTCATGGACATTTATACCATCTCTATTTGATGTGTAACAGTTACCACCAATATGATTTCTATTATCAATTACACAAACTTTATTACCCTTGTCGGTAAGTTCTCTAGCACAAATAGACCCAAAAAATCCACTACCGACTATTAAATAATCAAATTTCAAATTTACTAAAGTACGTTCTCCACGTACATTCTATTAAGTGATAATTCTGTTTATTTCTAACATACGATATATCAAATATCTTTTCGTCACTACCAATATATTCACCATTAAGTGATTCTTCAATAGTGGTATGAATCTCATTCACCAACCAATCAATAGCATGTGACGGTGATAAGAAGGCAGTACCTTGTATATTTCGTACTTGTGATAGAGAAATCCATTCTTTTTGATCTTCATTAATATCAAAATCTTCGTTATGACTAAAGAATGTGAGTTTAGTATTATCTAATTCGTTTATTTTATTAATACAGGGCCATTTTGTATTTTCATATTTAGATATTTCATCTCGTAACCCACCAGCGTCAAGCCATATTACCATATCGTTGTCAAAATACTTATTGTCCACAGCATTCTTTAACCAATAAACTTTATTAAACATTATTATATTATAAAGTGGTTTAGACATTTCTGGTACGTCGTGAAAAGAAACCTTATTTTTAAATGTTTCAGAGTACATAAGTTTTTCTAAACGTTCATTATATATTTTATATGATTCTAATTCCTCCAACTCCTGATTAACTATGACTGTTTTTTTCATTTCAGGGTCAAACTTTTTTCTATAATCTAAAATCTCATTATTAAACCTCTCCTGTGTGTATATAACAATTTCACTATCAAGAGATAGTGTTCTCCAAAACCAATGCATGTAACCACCATACGATTGCGTAAATTTTTCCCATTTGTCTCTACCAATATCGTAAAGTGCGGTAACAATAACAGGGTTTTTAATCTCTATACTCATATTTTTTATTTTTAAATCCAAGACCATGAGGTCCTTATATTTTTATGTAATAAATTAACTTCATTTACATTATAATAATTAGATGTATCGTCAGCATTTATAAGTGATGACATTTTCATACCTCTTTCGTTTAATAATGTGGGGACAAACCCTTCAGAATAACCATCATATCCTTCGTTGTTTATTTTTAATAACTCTTCCATCGATCGTTTAGAATATCTTACAACAGGAAAAAACGAACCAAACATTTCTTTACAACTATTTGGTAATTGGTCTCCATGTCCGGGGAACCTATTAAACCACCCCTCACCACTGTGAGTCCTCCCATCTATTTTGGGTACGTTTATTTGTGACTCCACGTTAGGGTGTTTAAATATGAAGTAAGAAATAAAATCGTCGTCCACATCCTCGAACCCCTTAAAGAACTCAACCCAATTATCTGATCTAACATCATCATCAAAGAACCAGTAATAATCATAATTTGGGTTTGATATATAATAATTTAACATTCTAAAGTGTGCGTAAAACCATACCACATTTCTATTTCCCTGACCATTCCAATAATGTCCTTTACTCACATCCTTTGTAAAATTAAGATTCCTTCTTATATCATCTTCAGTGTAGGTGAAACCCACATCAAAAGAAGGGTCTTTAGTCACATCTGAAATCCATTCAAGACTGAATCCCGTATCTTTAAAATTATCCCAATGACCAACATAGTTACTGTAGGTGTTAGGCATAGTACATACACAATAAGAATTATTCATATGGTTTTAAAAGTATTTCGTGCCATTCGGGTATTCTATTAAACTGATGTGCAATGTCGTATCTATGACCCTCATGAGTACAAACAACACCGTCAACCATTTTAGGAATACCTCCATATCTATTTGTTATGGTACCTCCCATACCCCAACCATCTAAAAATTCTGTTGGACCTGAAGACGCACAATGCATTGCCCAACCATCGTTTAGGTTAAATATTTTAATTCTTTCTATTTCATTTTTTGAAATTAGTATAATCAATGCCGCTTGATCTCTAATGTTGTGATTAGTTTCTGAATTAATACACATATCATACATTTTTTCTAATATGGGTATTAATGATTCTCTTTTACCACCCATAACACCTGAACATACAATTTCAGTGTCCACACAATGATTTACTTCAGTTGGAAAACATTTATTTAGAACATCTTTATTCCACGGTTCTTCATTGACTGTAATACCTTCACCACCAACAAAGAAATCGTAATTATCGGTATCGAATTTATCAAAAGGATTCGACTGAAAAATCACATCAAATACATCTGTAACCATAAAAAGATCAATATCACTTTCCCTAAGGTACTCAGATGTGTGGATCAGACGTAAATTGTTTATGTACCAAGGATCTATATTAATGTCAATTATCTTATAATTAATACCTAATTCTTTGACAGCGTCGATATCTTCTTCAGTCGAATTGGCAACCAATAATATTACTTCTCCGTCGGGAACATATCTTTTAAAACTTTCAGACCATACTCTAATTTTATCTTTATTACTTTTGACATTATTAGATATGCCGATTAAACCTTTTTTCATATTTTTATTTTCTACAATTATTAAGACTCAATTCTAACTTATCGTTAAAATTCATTATTGTTGGCCACAAATACTCTATTAAATAGTTTGTTTGATTTATAACAGAATTCTTATCATAACTACCCATTATGTTTTTATAGACATCTATTGGTGTGGACCGAATTAGTTTACTTGAAACAATACACTGAGCGGAGTTGATAAATTTTATAGGTTCTTCGAATTCAATACCTATCTTTTTTGCGTAATCTATCGTTTGTTTAAGAGTATATTCATTATCCCTTTCATAGGTTTTACCTAAAGGACAAAACTCACTTAACCCATCAAACCCATTTACTTTACTCAAAAATTCCTCACAATGGAAAAATGGATTGTCTTGACTAAAACAAACATAATTAGGTAAATTATTATAATTGTCTATAATATATTTTACATATGCAACTGTGTCAAACCCATAGTTAGGTATGTTAAAATCATACTCACCCTCATTTTTGGGGTTCTTATTATAAATAACATATGGGTGTTTAAGTTGGTCAATCCAACCTAAATCTTCTTTAAAATGACATATTACAACAACTAAATCAACCATTATAATTTACCTTCTATCTTTTCTAACCAACCCTTAGATTCTGAGTGTGGCCAAACAATCCACTTTTGAGGTTGTCTAACAGTTTCAAACTCTTTCCATAAATTAAATGTGTCGTCCGAACCATTAAGATAAGTGTTTATTTGTTGTTTATTTAAATCTTCTCTATGTACAGGTGTACCATCTTCGTCTTCAAAGATAACCGCCCAAAATGAGTAGTCTTTTTCAGTAACAGAAGATCTATGTATATTAATACAATGTTTAAATGACCTTGTCCAAGATGAATCATACTCCTCACCATATAGAGGTGGGTTTGGTGCAAAATTATTTTTCTTTGTATACTCCTGTACAGATCTCTTTTTAAAATTGACACCTGCATACCTTTCATAATCTTCTAACGTTCGTTCAGTCCCAAAATCATAGATTCCAAAATCTATGTCTTTTTTTAAACCATCCATCTCGAATAATTTTCTATTTCGTAAGTGAGAATTGGTATTTCTATTACCCCAAGTCTTATCATCGTCCCATTGTTTAGTTCTACCCTTACGTGTGTATTCGTGATATGCAATTATTTTATGTGGGTGAAATAAGTCATATCCGTGAGTGTACGCCCTTACCGCAATACTTATTTCTTCACCATGGAAATAATACTCGGGATCATGAGGTACTTCTTTAACGAAACTACCTAAACTAAATGCGAAATGTGCCGAGTAGAATCTAGCAGGTATTGGTTCTGTCATCTTTTCCCAACCCGGTATTGTTGCAGGTAAGAAGAAAACCGCACCTTCAGGTATAAACCTATCAAAGTTCATTAACCACGGTACTTTAACTCTTCCTTCAGGGTCGTTCTCTGGATTATAAGATGAAATATAAGAAGTTAATAAAGGTTTCTTATGTCCTTTCTTCTGTAATCCTTTTAACATTTTTATAAGTTCAGTATCCCAACCTTCAATAAAACGGTGGTGACTATCTAACTGAAATGTATATTCCTCGTTTGTATACTCTTGTTGTAGGGTGTTTCTTGCCCAACACGCACCTTTAGAATCTTTGTAGTTGACATCGACAATTTTAAATCTCTTATCATCTTTATATTTGTCTATGTTATCCCACTCATCTTCATCAGAGTGTTGCCAACAAATACCAAATACTAGTTTTTCAGGTTTATCCGCCTTTTCAATACAATCATCCAAAGTCTTAATTAGTTCAGGATCTCTATAGGATGCAATCTGAATAAATATTTTTCCGTTTTTTGCCATAATAGTAATTACTTGTTTAAGATTAAATATAAATAATTTAAACTTAAAAATAAAGTCTTTATGGGGGGTTGATTAGGAAAAAAATATTATCTATATTATTGATATGTCACAGACCAACAAATACGACGCACCCAAAGTAGTCCTACATCATGTGGAGAATATATTGGAGGGACTTAGGGAATCTTTTTTCTTTGATGATTACCATATTGGTGAAGAGTACGCAACCAAAAAACTTATAAAATTAGTGACCGAAAAGTATGTTGAAAACCCCACTCTTGAGTTGGATTTCTTTTGGTCGGAGAAAGAATTCGGTACAATACTTAAGACGATAGTCACTGGTTCCATTATGTACGAATTAAAGGAACAGGGAGTAATGGACTCCTACGAAGACGAAAACACCGAAGAACAATTCTTCTTAACTGAGAAAGGTAAAGAACTTACCAAAAACATAAAATAACAATTTTTAGATTATGATGTACGATTTCAATGATGTTTTAATTCAACCTGCGCCCACTACGTCCGTAAGGTCAAGGTCACAGGTAACCCCCTTTTATGATCAGAACAAACTACCTTTAATGACGGCACCTATGGATACCGTTGTTGATGGGAAAAACCATCATTACTTCAGTGATTTAGGTATAACGGTAGTTTTGCCACGCATTAAGGACCCTAATGATACCCATATTAGTAATGAACATTTTTTATCCTATAGTCTAACCGAATTTGATGGTATATTCTTAGATAAGAATTTTAAAATTCCTAAAGGTAAGGTTGTGTATGCACTTATCGATGTGGCTAATGGTCATATGGTAGACCTATTAAATTCATGTCGTGCCGCAAAATCAAAACACCAAAATCGTTTAGTATTAATGGTGGGTAATGTGGCTAATCCCGATACCTTCTACCACTACTGTCTTGCGGGAGCGGATTATGTAAGGATTGGTATAGGAAATGGCGGTGGATGTCTAACAACCGTTCAAACAGGTGTTGGGTACCCAATGGCGTCTTTAATTTATGAGTGTAATAAAATTAAAAAAAGAAATAGACACCTCTCAACTAAAATCGTTGCCGATGGAGGATTCAAAACATATGCAGATATTATTAAGGCACTTGCATTAGGTGCCGACTATGTTATGTTAGGTTCTGTTTTTAATAAGGCGTTAGAGAGTTGTGGTGAAACAACAAATAAAGGGGATGAACCTATTGATCAATATAGTGAATTCGCAAAAGAATGTTTAAACTCAGATATTCCACTCTATAAAGTATTCAGGGGTATGAGTACTAAAGAAGTACAAAAATCTTTAGGTAAAGAGAATTTAAAGACATCTGAAGGAGTTGTTAGACGAAATAAGGTTGAATATACGTTGGAAGGTTGGGTAGATAACTTTACGTCATATTTAAGATCCGCTATGAGTTATACGGACAAAAAAATACTCCCCCGTTTTATTGGAGGAGTAGTTACAAATGTGATAAGTCAAAACTCATTTAAGAGGTTCGACAAATAATTAACCAATATTAAACCCTTTGTCATCTGCGGTAAACTCTTTATCGTTGTGCATACCATCTTTAATGTATGATCTAATCAATTTAGAGACCGTCATGTCTTTTTTATCTGCCACCTTTTCAATCTCCTTGAAATAAGCGGGTACAATTCTAAATGATAACATTTGAATTAATTGTTGATTTTTTGGTTTTTGAGACTTTTCGGGTTTCTTTGACTCTTTTGATTTTTTGGATGCCATAATCTGTTGTTTATTTATAAATATTTGATATTATAAGTTTTTTTACGTATACTTTATATAAACTATAAATAGACGATAATATGTCAAACAACAAATTTAATATGGAAGAACAATTAGTAACAAAAGTGGTAACATCAGATGTTGTGTCTGAAGTTGAAACTAACTACCCCGAAACAACACAGATGTTTAAAAACATTATGCAAGAACAATATGAATTGTTTTGTTTAAAACAATCTAATTACGGCCCCGATAATATTTCATTAGGTACTACATTAGAAAAGAAAGAAGACCGTAAAATGTCTCAAATGGGTTTGTGGTTTAGAATGAACGATAAGATTCAAAGACTAAAACAATTAGTTCTATTAGGTAACAAAGACAATGTTGGAGAATCTGTAAAAGACACCTACCAAGATCTATCGGTGTATGGGGTTATCTGCCAAATAGTATCTGAAGGAAAGTGGGGAAAATAATACCCACTTCGAATAGTAATCATTATTAACAGATATTTATTAATAAACGAGGAACTTATGGGAATTAATGTAGATATCAATCATCCGTCGTTCGTACAACTTATCGACAAAATTAGTAATAAAGTTAGTCAAACTATTGAGGTAACGAGATACTTCAGGTTAACGGAGGACAAAAAAAGAGGATTATCATATGTAGCTCTTAAAGTTGTTAATACAACGATAGGGGGTAAGATTAAGATAACAGAAAACGAATTACTTAGTTTGATAACCATTCTTTGGAAAAAGAATGAAGAGAATGAAAACTATGAAATGGCCGCAATATTCAAACATATTATGGATAATTTCAAGAGTATCTATAATTCGGTCAAACCTAAAAAAAGGGTAAGAAAAATAAGCGTTAAGTAACGTCTTCCCATTCAACACATTCAATCAACTCACAAAAAATGAAGGTGTGGTCTCTATGTGATTTAAAAACATAATCCACACCTAACCATTCTTTTATTGCTATGGGGTTTCTGACTCTATCTTGTGGATATTTCGCGTGTATTAAATAAAGTTCATCATTGATGTACTCACCTTTACGTCTATTCGAGGGATATCTCATCAAGGACTAATCAAGTAAAGGTTTTTTATTAGGTATTTGAAAATTACTCCAATCCATACCTTTAAGGTTTACGTTGTCAAAATAGAAAGTCCATTTGTGATCTCCGGCTACAATTACCTTAGTAAAACCACTTGGGATTTGTGCACCACCCTCAACGAATGTGGGTTCATTATCGAAATGAATAGTAATCTCAACCTCTACATTTTCAATTACTTTAGATAGGTCTCTCTCAAACCTTTCCAATTCTTTCCATGGACCCCTATTTAGTGATTCATGTTGTAGGGCGCAATTCAGATAATTAAAAGTCTCTTTCAGGGTCTGTTTATCAAAACAATTAAATGCGGCCGCAGGTGCCATATGTCCTTTGTCATATACGTTTGCCTTATAATCCCCATTATCTGAAGTCTTCCAACCAGAAGGTTTCCAAAAATCCATACCACTTCTACTTATTTCCCCGTTGGGACACATAACTCTATAAGTAACTTGTAATGGTTGTTCGTAGTCCTCAGAGTATATTACAGTATATAATTTACCTTTATATGTTTTTACCTGACCAAAAACAGATTGCGTCGCTATAAAGAGACAAACAATGGATAGTTTGATTATTCTTTGATACATTATAATAAATTTAAGATATTTGTTAGAGTGTTATCGTCCACTTTTATTTTATGATACGGTAATTCGTGTTTTCTCAACGATTCTTCAATTACCGTGTCTAATTCTACCGATTGTTTTAAGTCTTGGTATCTTTCATCGTTATTATGGATACCTTCACCCCTTTCGAGTACTATGTTAATATTATCGTACTGATTGTGTATCTCTAATAACAACTTATCGAAGGTATCCCCATATAATGTGGCGGGGTATTCAGTAGATTTATAATAACTTTTATACGTTAAAGATAAAATTATTGGTGAGTCCAATATTATATAATCCACCTTACCATAAGACTTTACAATCCCTCTATGTTGGTTCGCCAACACAAACAGTTGATCTCTTATTGCTGAGTGATTCTCATCCCAAGCCAATAGTTTTGGAAACTCATAAGGGTTATCACAACTAATGTGATTTTTTTTTAATTTGTATGTTAACCCTGCTGATATGGAAGATTTACCTATACCCGGTCCCCCGAAAAGATTAATTATTTTAGTCATTAGTTGGAAATTTTAACAAAAGTCATCATATGATAAATATGATTTACATATAATATAAGAAAATAAAAGATTTTTTTCAAGGATATATGAGGTGTAGACCCCTTATTTAATAGTTTATTGAGCAATAAATTAAAAATTTTATTTTTATGTTGGTGAAGGTTGATTTAACGTGTATTTATTAATATATAAATTTATATGGATTCACATACATTAGAAATGATAGGAATTATAATTGTCGCGGTCATTACCGCAGTGTTAGGTCCAACAATCGTTGAGATCGTTAAATCAAGGTTAAGGAAGAAAGTTACAGTAGACCCCATAAAAAATGAAGTCGTTCAATCTGCGACGATTTTGGATGAATTGGATGATATTAGAATAACATTAGAAAGTGATCGAGTTTGGGTAAAAATGTATCACAACGGTGGACACTTTCTACTTACCAATAAATCTATTCAAAAATTCTCTGTTATGTATGAGAGTTGTTCTCCAGGTGTTAGTAATGTGGGTCACGTCTTCTCAAATATACCAATAAGTTTATATCAGAGGTCTACCCACCAATTAATGAACGAAGGTTATTTATATATACCTGATTTTAATGACCCTAAAGTCGCGACATACGGTCTTAAAGGGGCGGCGGAAAGTACAGGAACAGTTTCCACATACGCAATTGCACTACACGACATAGCGACTAATAAATGTATTGGTACTATTGGTATTGATTACCTTAAGAAAAATAAATTAACGAAAAAAGAGTTAATACTCCTCAACCAACGTGCAGAACGTATCGGTGGATATCTATCAAACTTTTTAAGCTGATACTTATATAATATGAAGAAATACATTTTTACAGAAGGTCAAATGAAAAAAATTCTTGACAACGTTGTTGAAGAGAAATTAGTGACCGAACAGACGGAAGAAAAAAACTTTAAGAAGGCAGTACAATGTTTCTTAAATAAATCTATGAGTGCGAAACTTAAAGTAGATGGACTACATGGTGATGGAACAAAGGCCGCAATCGAAAACTTCCAAAGTAAAAAAGGATTATACCCTGTAGATGGTGTATGGGGTCCAAACACAGCATCAAAATTAACTGAGAAAGAGATTGAGATAATGAAATCTTGTAAATCTCAACACGGTGATATCATTGATAAATTCTTAGGTTGGTTAGGTATAGGCTAAACGTTTTTAGTTGCCGAATCAAACACTTTTAATATGGTTTCTAAAGATCCATATTCGTAACATTCAGTGTAACCACCAAAATTTTCTAACAAAGGTCTGTAACTTTTTACGGATCTTTTCTTTTTTAGGGTAAGTTTAATACTTCCCTCCAACCTCTCGGCTAGTGGAGTATCTAACCTACGAAGTATAGATTCCAAGGTATAACCTTCATACCCATATTTTTTAGAAAATCGTCTCATTATAAATCTTTTTGAGGTGATACCCACTTTAACAAATGTCTTACCTGACTTCTCTTCTTTTAACAAAACTAAATACAAAGACTTAGGTACTTTATCTAATTTCTTTTTCTTTACCGATTTACTCTTCTTTAATTTTTTAGAAACATATTCCTTGGCCTTACTTAATGATGTGAAATCCTTAATATCACGATATGGATTTGGAATATACTTATTAAATCTTGCAACAAATAATGTCTTCCCACTATCGACCCTATACTTAGTTTTACTCCTGACAGTTACTTCATATACTGAATAATACCCTTGTTTAAATAAAAGTTTTT
>Ga0208298_1000136_pt1 | contig 32716 bp, 13 predicted proteins | sample 14BtaG_FD_184088 | JGI IMG/M metagenome (GOLD analysis project Ga0208298, IMG submission 184088) | Marine viral communities from the Subarctic Pacific Ocean - 14B_ETSP_OMZ_AT15311_CsCl metaG (SPAdes) (version 2) | ecosystem: Environmental > Aquatic > Marine > Oceanic | place: Pacific Ocean... | reverse complement strand
CTGGATTGCCCAGTTTTATATCGCCTATTGCATCATCCGCTGTTGTGTAAGTACTTAAAAGCTCTTGTTCGTTTGGGATTGTTTGTTCGAAATTTGGTAAAATTTGAATATACTTTCTCATGTTATAAACATTTTGATAATCTCTAACTTCTGGTTCCAAATAAAGATCAAATGTTAAGAATGTCTCATCTGCATCTTCATACATCTCCGCCACATAAATTGGAGAAAGTTCCGAAGGGTTTCCTCTATGTGTCAATACTCTAAAAGCATAATAATATTTCTTCTGATGTTTTATTAAATCAGTAAACATCACATTTCTGGAGGCTTCACCATTACTGAATATTGTACTAGATTGAACTGTGGCTATCAACGCTCCTTCGAAATCTTTATAGGTTTGTGGTGGCTCTTCTAATCTATAAATCTCATAAACACCATCCGATGTTTTTCCGGAAGTTATTAATACATCCACAGAATTAAAGTACTGTGTAAGCTTTTCTATATACACTTCATTACCAGCGAATGGTCTCATTTGTTTTGGATTGAATTCATCCACAAGGTTTCCATCTTGATGCTCCATTCTTATTTTAAGTTTGTTTCTAGAGGTCATTTCATTGTAAAAAGTAATCTCTGGTACAAGCGGTGGGGGTTCAACAATTCTAAGAGTGTGACTTGCAAACGGAACTTCAACTATTTTAACCGATGGTCTATTTGTGAACTGTATTTCTAAGAAATCACCTTGTACGAGCTCTCCTCCTTCTACTGGTCTCACACCAGCGCTTATACTTTCATAAGTGTAGTTTGAGCCGTAAACAGCATACATAGCTATAACTTCATAATTGTATACGCGATCAAATTTAACCTGAGTGTCGATAAAATCTTCAAGACCCCTTCTATTAAGAAAATAAAATGTTTGGATTGGTGTATTTCTACCTTGAATCTTTTTTATAACCTTAAAACCAACATGTTCTTTTATGTGATCAATATTATCAACCACAATATCTTTGAAGGAGAGCAGTCGGTTTTTTATAACATTTCTTAACTTTCCAAGAAGTAAAAGTTTGTAAAAGTAAAACGTAAAAGGAGAATTGTCGTCTCTAGCATAGTTTTGCCCCGCAGACCTCAAGTACATTTCATCGGAGTCTGTCAAGGAACCAATATAGCCAATGTTTTCAAACAATTCAACCACATCATAAACCTTTAAGTCCGATGTAGCGCCATTGATGTCAAAACTTCTCATAAATGAGTTTGAGTTGCGGAATGATTTTATTAGCCTGTCTGTCATCCCAGATTCCTCAAATACCTTGACCATTCTGGAAAATGTATTTAAATTTTGATTGTCTCTGGTATTATCTACTAGCACTCTTGAACTTTCAAGAACAGGCAGTCTTATTCTATTGAAAAAAGGTGTATTACCAATTTGACCAGAATCATTGAGGTTGTAGTTGAAGTCAACATACACATGTGTATTGGCATTTTGATAAGCGGTTCGTGGAGTGTCTCCATTGGCCAGCATTACTTTAAAGTAATCCATCTTTTCCTCAGCACCCTCACTATAAGCTAAAAATTCATCGTCAAATTCATAGTTATTTATGGGTGTTGCGCCGGCCAATACATCAGCCTCTCTAAGTGCTGGAATTGCTCCAAACATCGTATAATAGTTTTCTTGTTCGGGTGTCTCCCCTAGTCTAGCCCATGCAGCCCCTAAGCAAAAATTGGGGAGAATTTTTTCATTGTTTGTTTGTGTGTAGTCTTCATACTCATCATTTCTTATGTTGTAATATGAGAAAGCATCAGTTGCATAATTATTATAATTAAAGGTGTTTTCGTCTATATCGCCATTAGGAGTTGTTATGGTTGTTTTGTGTGTAAGAATAGAAAGGCCATTGTTTTGCTCTGCTATTTCATTTAATTGATCGAAAGTAAAATTATTTGCTTCTATCCGGATTGTTTCATTCAACACAGGTATGATCCCTTCTGATGTATATGTCTTGGCCGAATCATAGAAAGTCGCCGGATTGGAATTTGGAACCGCAGGGACAGGGAAAAAAACTTGTTTTAAGGTATCAGTGCCTATTGCTTCTGTATCTACTACTTTTAAAACTTCCATCAGTAAACAGAGCCTCCTGTATTAGTCCGAACTGTTGTTGGTAAATCAGTGGTTATAGTCTGCGTTTGTTCGACAGCAACCGGTTCATTTCCAACGAGAGGAAAAATAGAAACAACAGAGGCATTATTTTCATTTTGCGAAACCAGAGAATTTCTAGTATCGATAGAGCTGCCCTGAAATGTAAAAATTTCCGGCATAGTATCAACAACTTCTTTTGTAACATCAATGTTGGTTTGTTCAGCCATTGGTATCTCCGGAGTTTGTTTGTTCTTTATTATTCATGACAAACACCTTGTCATGAATATTGAACTGTTCATTATCAACAGTTAAACCATTGAAGGATTTTTGAACGATCTTACATAAGACATTTTTTTCTTTAAGATTATCAACCATTTTTGCCTTTATTTCTTTATAAATAGGTTTATCCATTACTATCCTACCATCAATCCTTTCAAAGCCCTCCAGATACTCAACTTTGCCAATGTTTAGGTAGTTTTGAGTAAATACTTCTTGTGTCTGTGGGTTTGATAGCGGATCAAAATCAATTGTGTTGAGATCAAAATTTGTCATTGGTGTTTTAAGAAGAGATAAAGCTTTTATTTGCATTGGAATTTGTTCTTTATCATTCTTAATTACATTAGAAATTAAATTATTTGGTTGGCTTAAATCAAATTTCTTAAGAGAAAGCTTCTTTTTATTTGAAGATAGTATTTTATTATCCATAAGTCTAAACTTTGATCTGATTTTTTGAACCTGTAATGGTTTTCTGAGTAATGTTTTAAAAATTAAACGATTGAACTTTGTTTGGTCTCCTAAGAATTCTCGGGAATCTGTATATTTCTCCAAGTTACTCTGCTCAATTGGACCTGTGTTATCTTGACTTTCTGTGGATTCGTTGTTTTTCAAGGCTGCCGCTGTGACTCTTAGGGTGTTAAAGAAATCTGCATTGAACGAGGTTGGGTTTATTTCCGTGGTATCTACCTCTTCGTTTCCAAAAAAGAATTTAGCCGGAGAGAAGTCCATAAATTTATTTTCTTGAATGTTTGCGAAAGATTCTCTTACTGCCTTTGGGAGAGAACTGAGCTCATCGCTATTTTGGTTTATTACACCGGGAAAGAATTTTTTAACCTCGGTATTAGATCTTTGGTTAAAAATGTTGAAATTTATTTTTGGGGTTCCTTCCATTTTATTCATGGAAATAAAGTTTATTCCAATTGGCATTATCATCTTTCTTTCATAGGTTTTCTTAAGGTTTATAGTAGTATCTAAAACCCCTTTATCTTTTCTAGAGCTTGTTGATGATTTTTTAGTTCCTCGGCCGTCTTGAAGATCATAAGTTTCCTTAAACAGTTGTATAATTTTATTGTAATATTCTAGTGTGCTAGCAATTCTCTCTGGGTCTGTCGTGAACATGTTTAATGAATTAACCATTGTGTTGGCTCGTGGTTGCTTTCCAATAAGACGCTCGGCAATCTGCAAACTTTCAAATGATTTTATAACATAACTGCTCTTTAACTCCTCGGTGTTGAAGGTTCCTGTGACAAATCCGGTTTCTAAATCTACAGTAACATTGTATTGAGAGTAAAACTCTTGCAAAAAATTAACTTTAAATTGATCTCCGGTATATGCATTTTTCATGACAATTACATTGTATAGGTTTTCTATCTTTTTAGAGTATCTCATGAGTTCTTTTAATAGAGTCTTGCAATACCGAAAACACTCATCTTGCATTGAGATTTTTATTTGGTATTTATATTTACCTTTGCTTTGTGATTTTATTTCGTAATCTGTAAAATTTATCGCTCTTAAACTTTTTGGAAGGGATAGGTCAAGCTGTTCGATACTTCCAACTTTTTGTGCACTCTTAAGCATTTGTTGTGTTAGATTTTTTCCGTTAAAAAACTTTTGCCTTTTGCTGTCTGAGATTAAGTTAGGATTAACGGAAACAACTTCTCGCGGAGAAACTTTATATGTGCTCTTACTCTTAACTGTTTGTGAATTGTTGTTAGATCTCACTATTAAAGTCGGTTGAGAATAATCCGGAACTGAAAATGGCAAGTTAAATCTACTCATGTTGGTTAGTTTTGTTGCAAAACGATTTATCTCAATGTTTTGTAGATTTGTCTGTTGGGTTATAGAGCTGAAAAGATCTTTATCTTTTTCAAACATTTTCAGACCAACAGAGCTTTCTTGTAAATAAATTTCTTCTAGATTCACTATTGTTGTGTTAGAGGAGTTTCTATCGTTATCCTCTATGAATTCTTCCTGATAATAGGTTGATCTCCTGGTAGCAGGAGTCCCTGGGTTGCCTGGTGTAGATGGCCTCTGTGTTTCGGGAGTAGGTAGTAGAGTTATTGGTAATAAATAATCTATTTTGCTGTTGTTGACTATTTGTCTCGTTAAGTTCTTCTCAGGTATCTCACCATGTTGAGAGCCTGCCATGTATTCTCCATTCCCCATTCGGTGCACCGGTCCCGTCCAAACCTCTCCATCATCATCAAGTAACACTACTGAAGTTGACATCTGCTCACCGGATTCTAGAATTTTTTCACTTTTTATAGAACCAATGTAACTTTTTATTGGAGAAAATGACAAGTCTAGGGATTCATTATCAATTAAGTCTTGTATTTCAATCCTGCTAGTAGCATAACAAGATAGGTCATAAGCCGTGTTAGGAACTATAAAAGAAAATTGTTTCTTAAATTTTTTATACACTTTGCCTTTTATATTAATTGTCGAAACTTGCAAATCATCAAAACCTGAAATTAATTTGAAAACATATTGACTATTACTCAGATCTGAAACTAGTGCATCTCCTGAATTTAGAGATAAAATTATTGTTTTATTCCAAACTAAAAAACAAGACAGCCCCAAATATCCTGTAAACTTTTCATCTGATGACCAAGTTACATCTGCATAGTCGTATAATGCAACAGTTATGAAAGCCTTCGAATATTCTTCAAAGGATTGATAGGTTATTTTATCAATGTGAGCATTCGGTAAATACTCTAGTCCTACGATTGAATCAGGCATTAATCACAATCCTCCAAATCTTCTGGGTTAACTTGAGACTGATAGACATTGATTGAAATGTCTTGTTGTTGATCAGGACAGATAATCTCTTCATCTAAATAAATGTTTCTTATTGGAAGGTCTCCAACAGTTTCACAATAATCAGATTCAGCTATTTCTTTGTCAACCAAGATGTCAAAAAAGAACGGTATATCATTTGGTGTAAATTGATCTCTTTCAACATTTTGCTGCCCAACATATAAATCACTCATAATTCTCTTCTCTTTTAAATCAAATTTCATCTTTTCATAAACCAAAGAACCGACACCATCTTGAGCTTGAACCTTATAAGCTGTCATGTGAAAGTTATCTTTTTCATCGAATGCGTTTGTCTCTTTAATCCTTATCAATGGGTCTTGTTTTTTAATCAGGAGTCTAGAGCCATCTTCAAACGGTCCAATCACTTGAATGTCTTCATTTGTTGGAGTTACATCTAATAAGCTATTTGTTGTTAAAACTTCATATGAAAGCTCTAAGTCAATTTGAGCTATAGACGCTGTTTGAATATTCGGAGAGGAATAGAACTTTGAAGTAGAGCCGGATAGTTTGCCTCTAAAAGCATTGATTTGCATTGAAGGGCTTTGTCTAGCATCTGGTTCTATTGTGCCAATATTATAAACCATTTGATTGATGTGGTCATCGCGGTTATTCTTTCTCATTTTAAGTTTAATTGAGTTTGGTTTTGTTGGGTCGTATTCCTCTTGCTGTACTCTTATATCATCTGTTTCTATTATTGAAATCATTGTCTCAACGCCTGTGATATTTGGGTTCTGCTTTAGTATCGGTGTCTCTTGTCTAATTCTATGATCAGAATCATTTTGATCTTCGCTAATACCCATTGAAGTTCCATCATAAATAACGTTATTATCAAAGAACCTATAGTGATGGGGCTTGAGTCTACCAATAGAAAGTTTGTATCTACCAAGAGGTGTCAACTCAACCTTCATAACTTCTGTTTTCTTGTCAAAAAATGTCATTTCTTACCTTTTGGAAATAGAGTGTCCAATTGTATTCTAGCATTTTCTTCTTTTGCAACTTTTGGAACGGTTTGTTCTTCACCATTATCATCAGTTTCAACATCAGAAAATTCAATTGATGCATCAATCTTAACTAGTTCTACAAGCGAAAAGAAATCATATGGCCAGTTGTATTGAATTTTTGAACGAGGACCTGCAGCATCGGCTGTAACTTCTGTTATTAAGTCTGTTAATTTTGAGCCTTTCTTTTTGAACACTTGATCATAATACCGAGAAGCCGCTCTTTGTTTAACTTTGAATACCATCCATCTTACATCTTCACGCAGCTTTCTCTTATTGATAAGGTTTCTTCCTCCGATCAAGGAATGTGTTATTGATGATTCTGCTTCTTGAAACTCTCTTCCGATATTAGGAAGAACATTTTGCCAAATATCCGATAAATCATTTTGGGATAGATAGGATGAAAATTCAAACACATACATTGCAATGGGGTCAACTTTTTCAGGAAAATTTACAAAGTCAAAAGTTGGAGGGAAAATAAACCTGTTCATCTTGTCAACAAGGTCAATTAGGTTTTCATCTGCTTTGTCATCTCCATTTATTGCTTCATTAATATAACTTTTTCTAATATTGAAGAACTCTTTTACACCGGAGTTTTCAACAAAAGGAATCGCAACAACACATTCTGAAATCTTTTTTCTTTCATTAACCTGTCCGAGCTTAACAGGATTCTGGGGGAACCCGCAAAGATCTGCAAGAGAGCCAGTCTTTTCGTAATTTCCGTGTCCTAAGCGACCATCAACCCAGTTCTTTGGAATATCAGTCACTTGAAGATAAATGCCCTCTGTCTCAGATGGAATACGACCATATTGATGCCACATACCGATAGGAAGCTGACTTCTTCTTTGCCCAGTCTGTGGGATTGTTATATTTTCTTCCTCTGTTTTTTCATAATGATTGAAATTTAAAATTGGAGTTTCAAATTTTGGCTGGATAATCCAACGTGCACCGGTCTGATCGTCAACTTGAATATTTAGATTTGATAAGTTTGCTACATCGGCTTCTGATAATTCTCCCAAATTTCCCTTTGAGAACAAGTTTAAAGATGCATCTAGATTCATTATAGTATCTGTGAACGCACTTCCGGTTGTAGTAAAGGCATCAATATCAAAACGATGATATTCAACAGAAGAGCTGGCTAAAATCTGAGATACTGTATATTTTTTCTTCTCTGTTGGTATAAAAGTTATATCAGCCCATGCTTGCCCATGATAATAAGGAGGAGTAAAAGGATAATTTAAACCTTTTCGTGGGTCTGGATTTACATTTCCATTTAGTACTAAATAAGGATCTGGTTCAAAATCATCATCAATTGCCTGTGAAGCCATTGGTGGCCCAAAAGCAGATGGACGAGAGTACATTGTAATTGTTTCTTTTCTTCCGGAAGCAATTATATCCTGTGGTGGGACATATCTTACGTCTAAAGATGAGTTTGAGCTGGTTACAGAATTGTTTGCAGAATCCATTGAGCGATACATTTTCACTCTCATTGTATATATATCTTTATTGTTTTCCACTTGACCAAAGTTAGGATTACTTTGAGGAGAAGAAGCAAGAGTTGTAAATTGTTCTCCCTTCAAAAAGAAATTTGGAACCTCTGCTATGAAATTGTTTGCCATTCTAGAATATAGTTCATCTCCTTGGCCATCCCAAAAAGCAGTTGAGTCTAAATTACCAGAAGGGTGTGGCTCATTACACACTAAATGATAATCTGACAGGTGCTTTTCTGGTTCTATAATTGCTTCAAATGGAATTCTTTTATCAAAAACCCCATTTTGAATTAAATATCCATCAGAAGATGAAAGTATTGTGTCCATTTCTAATAAAATAGGATAATCAACCGCAACACCTGATTTAATAGAATTAAATAAGACTCCCGGTGCGAACAGAGGTGTCATAATATTTTGAAATCCATGTTTTGTTTGACTTTCTCCCGAACCAAATAGAGGTGACCATGTTGTCTCTGTTGAAACAGCTATAAACTCTGAGTAAGAAGAATAAAATTGCTCAGCCAACTCAACTGTTCTTTGAACTGGGTAAAAACCATCATAAGGGATTAATTTTTTGTATGCCTTACATTTTAACGTTAGTTTTGATGGTTCTGTGAAGTCTTTATGGTCTTCTAATACAACATCAAAGTTCTTAAGAAAGTCAGAGTTAGAATAAACTTGATAAAAATTATTCTGAGAAGAGTCGTTTATATCTGATTTTGAACCGGTTATGTCAAAGATATCATCCGGTGTGTTAAAAGCGCTGGAGGATAAGAATCTAGGAACATGATTTGATATTTTAAATTCCGGAATTATTGTGTAATCTTTTGCTTTTCTTCTCATATCATCAGAATATTCTGCATATGAATCATAAAATGGATATTTACCAGATTGCTTCGGAACATCCCATGCTGCTTCTCCACCAAAAATAGTGTTTTCAGTTAAATCTGCTGTTGTTAAACTAGTCTTGCCAGTGGGAGCAACACAAGACTCAGAAGGAAGTAAAGTATGCCTTCTAGAATATAAAGGAGCTGGTCTGACTCTTTCATTTGGCCCATCAGCAAGTGAAAGAGAAGTATCTAAATCCTCTGATTGTTGAGAATAATGATTTAGTAGAATACCAAATGAACTAGTATGGTCAGTCCCAGAGTTACCTTCGACTCCTAAATTGTTTATCAAAGGAAGTGAAAAGCTAACCCAATTTGGATCTACGTCAAGGGGCCATATACTTGAGTTTTTAACAGTGAAGCCAAAATTATTTGAAACATCTTCTTGCTGTCTATTATTGATATTTGAATTCCAATTAAAAGAAAATGTTGTCCTTGCTCTCGTATAAGACTTGTAAGTATACTGTTGTGGAGGATAAATTGTTTGGTTGAATATCAATTTCTCAAATGAAGACATCGGAGAGTCTGCGCTATTAAGGGCATCTTCCAAATAATACCCTTTAAGAATATCATAAACTTCGTCCGGTTTTTCAATAAGCCCGGCGATATTATTAATTCTATCATTTGTAAAGTAAGCAACATTATTATTCATACTAACTCTTTTTGTAAGGTTAATAGAAAAGTTTGACCCTACGTTATTATAATCCATTAGTTTACCGACCAATGAGATAGGTTTATAATTTGATACAACAGCAGGTTCGTCTAAAAGAAATTGTGAACCATGTCGGTCTTCCACCACGAATCGTTTGCCATCTTTAAAATAAATACGTTGCTTTCCGGGCGCAATGATTGAGTATTGGTTGTTTTTACGAAGGTGCCGAGATAATGGATTCTGAGACATTCGCATTTGTTGCCAAGATGAGTAACCGTATGGGCCATTATTATAAAGATTTACTCCCAATAATAGTCGGGAATCATCTAGGTTTGCTCCAAGAATTGACTGGGAGTGCTCATTATCTATCTCTGTCATATCAAAAGAACCTAATGTCATTTCATCGACAGATGCTGACATGTAAATGTATCGGTTTAATCCTATGTGATCTAAAGTTGCCATTTGTTATCCTATATTATATTTGAAGAAGATGGAAATACGATTGCTTCAACAATACCCGCAGAAGAACTAACAAGTCCATCTTGTTCTTGATAGCCAAGAATTCTTTGACCTGCTTCCCAATTTGACCCACTAATTGTATTATTAATCCATGAATATTGAAATTCACTTCTTGGTATTGGTGTTGATACAAACGCGTTGTCAAAGAGACTCCCTGTAATAATTGTGGAACCGCTGTATTCCATTCTTTTTGATCTGTTTCTATGTTGCTTATTAAAAGAACCAGATGTACTATAAGTAGCTTCAACAATAGAACCATACGTGCTGTCCATACCAAATTGTCCAGAATGTAATGATAGGAGCGTGTTTAGTCCCCTTCTTTTTCCAAGATGATCAACCACTCTTATATGATTTGCTTCACCAGAACCACCGATGTTTGTTGAACCGGAGGCTCTTATTTTTCCTCCCCTCACTGTCAAGTTTCTAAAAGGTAAAGCGTTATGTACAGACAGTTCCCGTGCATAAATGTCCAGATAAGCGTTGGATTCAATCTCAACACCACCGGGAGCGGCAAATCTAGAAGAAATAATTGTTTTGTTTCTATCTCCATTTCTAAGCGTTGGAGTTGGTACCGCTAAAACCACATCGTTTTGAGAATAAACAGCCGGAGTTAAGTCCGTGGCATCTTCCATACCCCTAATGACCGAGAACGAGTTTCCGGTCTTATTTATCCCAACATTTAGTACAGAACCAGTAGTTGAAGAGGTAAGCTCAAATGTTGCAATACCAGCAGACACTCCATAGGTAATTGTATCATATACTGTATTATCAATAATAGATTGAGATAGCTCATTCCAAAATGTTGTATTTGCAGTTCCGTCTGAACAATCAATACCTTTGAGAGTTCCTGTATCGGTGACGGATGAATTATTATCAAGTTCAAAGGTCACGCCATCTATTGTAATTGTATGTCCATCGGTGACACCTGTTTCGTCTGTTCCACCGGCTGTTTGTGAGACCAATGAAATATCTCCGGAAAAACCTAATAAAGCAGAATTTTTATCGGAGCCAGTGACACTTGATGTTAAGCTTAATACTCTATTGTTTCCAGATGATGGAGACATTACTATAGTATCGAACAAAGTATTATCTTTTATAGATTGTGTGAGCGCATTGAATACTTCATTATCTGTTAAAGAACCAGATGAAGGGATATTGAAGTCTCCGGAGTATGTTCCGTCACTATCTAATACAAAATAGTGATCACTAACCCCGTCTCGTATACGAATTGTTGAGCCATCACTAGAGTCTCCCACATCAGAACCTCCAGTTGAGTCAGTTAAACTAAAAAATGTTGTCCCGGTCTCAGAATGAGTGTCATCTCCAGCAGCTTCAGCAACAGAGGAAGTTAATTGAAAAGTCGCTGTTGTGCCATTATCTGTTATAGTAATTGTATCATAGTTCGTATTAGCTTTAATAGAGGCACTTAAGTCTCCCCACCAAGCTGCTTTCGCTAATGATGCGTTTGCAAATAAGGTACTTCCATTAGTACCATCATCAACTGTTATGGTCACATCTGATCCATGATTCCCTATTACCAATGTATCACCATATTGTGAACCAGATGTATTAGTCCCTCCGGCTGTTGCCACTAAACTTCCAAACCCACCTGTACCTGATGTTATTTTTCCGTTTTCACCTGTACCAACAACACTTGATGTCAAACTAAGAGTTCTTGTGTCACCAGATCCAGCGACATTAATTATGTCAAAGTTTGTATGAGTTTTAATTGATGCCGTCAGGTTATTGAACACTTGATCTGTAGATAAAGAACCAGATGATACCACAGCATGGTTTGACCCCACAACTATTGAGTTACTGTCCATTTCAAAGGTTTCACCACCGATTGTGAGTTTATTCCCTTCGTTTCCGTCTCCGATGTCAGATCCGCCAGTGAAGTCAAATGGATTGCTCACAATTGAAAAAGAAGCACCAGAAGTGGAAGAACCAGCGTGATTTCCGGAGGAACCAGTTTCAAATGTAGTAACAGTAAAAGTTGCTTGTCCTGAACCGGCACTATATGAAACACCAAAACCACGATCTTTTATAGACTGGGATAGATTATTCCAAAAGAGTGTATTTGTAGCAACAGAGGAATCAACATAATAACTATTGGCTGGAGTATTATCTGATTGAGAGCCATCGGAGGTTTCAACGATAAACTTAAAGTTTTGACTTCCATTTGGACGTAAATTAACCCACTGACCATCTATAGATCCTGATTGGGTTACTCCACCAGCTAAACCAACTAGTGAAGAAAAAGACCCGCCTGTCGCTGTTATCGTTGTATTATTTGCGGCACCTCCGGTAGAGGCTGTAAGAGAAAATGTCGCTGTTCCGTTGCTATTATCAACAATTGCTATTGTTCCAATGTCTGTATTGGTTTTTATAGAAGCGGATAAGGAATTCCAAAAAGTAGAATTAGCAACACCAACACCACAGTTGATATCTTGTCCACTTGAAACGCCGTCACCAGTTACATCAAGTTCAAACCTTACACCATCGATTGTAATAAAGTGGCCGTCTGTGGCTCCAGTGGCATCAGTACCCCCTGTTGTTGCAACGAGAGATGTGAATGATGTTCCAACCTCTGTCGTAATGTCTCCATTTCTAGCGGTACCAACCACACTAGAGGTTAACGCAAATGTTGCATTATTTCCGTTGTCAGTTATTGTAATTGTATCAAAATCAGTGTTTGTCTTGATAGAAGCAGACAGAATGTTCCAAAAGTCTGTTTTGTTCTGGTTTGTTGTAAAAGCCACAGAGTGATCACCGGTGATACCTCCACCGCTATCTAATTCAAAAACCGACCCACTTAGAGTTATAGAATCTGTATCTTGTATTACAACTGTATTACTGGATTCTAGAACCTGTGTTATATTTGAAATGTTACTATAATTGTCTCCACTATTTACGATGGTGCCAGAATACTCAGATCCTGTGTTATTTGTTCGAACATAAAAAGTAGCGTATCCGGCTGTTTCATAGATAGAAGGATCTATTAAATAAAGATCAGTTCCATTCTCTGAGGCTGTTGCATGTTGATTTGATTGTTGCTCTTCTAATAAATCGTTTGTTGTTAATGTGGTGGAAGAATCTGCATCGAATGGAGAAGTTCTATTTACAATGTTTCCATCATCTCCAAATCTCCACCAAGCTTTTAAAAGTGAAGGAGATACAGCAGTTCTCGCTATGTATAAGTTGCCGTTAAACAGTGTTGTATCATTTGCTTGAGATAAAGAAGCGTTCCACAAGCCAAATTCGTCTAAACCACCGGTAAATGCTCCATCTACACCATCAGAATAAAATGAATAAGCTTGAGAACCAGTGGGAATTGCATTTATGTTGCCGATGTCCACCGATGGAGTTGTTCCTAAAGGAGTTATTTCGGAACCGTTTACTCTTATAGCCACTGTGGGAACTGCGCTCGCGCCACTTTGTGAAGAAACTCCATCTTGTGAAATTGTAACATGTGACCACCTATCCATTTCTCCGGATAAACTAGCCGACCATTCAAGATATCCTGGAGATGCACTTGTATCAAAAAACTTTCTGTATACCAACTCATTTGAGTCGCTTATGAAAATTTTTCTGACGAAATCATTATCAAAGCCGCTTTCGGCATGTTCAGTAAATAAAAGTCCTTCATCAGAGTTTGAGCTACTAACATATAACCAGAAAGCTGCGGACCAGCCACCTTGTGCGGGCCAATGTTGTGCAGAAAAGGTACCATCTAAAGAGTTATTAACGCTTTTTCCACTGTTCCATACGCCAACGCCATAAGTTGGAGAAGTTTCAGAATAAGTTGTTGTTGAATATGATGTTTCTGTTATAATTGAGTTTCTAAGATTAGTATAGGTATCTGTAATTGATGATGCCAAAGATACACTGAAAGAGGTTCCTGCTACGCCGAGACCATCAACGTCATACTCAAGATTTCTTATGTGTTCGCTAGCTCCACCGGGGTCTTGTGTTATAGTTATCTTATGTCCATCTGTTAAAAAATCTTTTGATGTAACTCTAAAAGAGCCTTGATTTCGCAGATAATAAGGGGGTCTTTTGACAATAAAAGAGCCATGAGTATTTGTTCCGGCAACATGAGAGGCAGTAACAACAAATGAGCCAGAAGATTCAACTTGTTCTATTGTTCTACCCTTTGCAGTGAATTGAATACTTGCTGATACTGCTGCGATTGTTGATCTTGCAAATTGAAAACTACCAGATGCTGCTGTTCCTGCGTAATGAGAACCTGAAACGTCAAAAGAAAAACGAGAAGGAGTGGCAGCTACTATTTGTCTGTTCAAGCGAAAAGACCCACTGGATGCAATACCGTTGACAGTTGAACCAGAAATACTAAAACTTCCATTGGCTGCTGTTCCTGCAATCTCTGGTGTGATTAATAGTGTATCGGGCTGCATGTTGTTGGCTTGCTTTCCAAATACATTACCATTGGAAATCGGGTCTATACCAACTAGACTCATAACATGTGTTGTGTGAGGCAAACTAGAAGTATATTGTACAGGAAGATAGTTTGTTATTGTTGGGTTGTCACGATAATAAAGATTATTCTCTCTTCTACCTTGAAGCATCAAATTTTCATAGCTATTATTATAATTTCCCACAACAGAACCAGATTCACTATGCTTAATATGCTTGACATTTACGGGTCGTTTTGCCTTTTCTTCCCTATAAAAAGAAGCTCTTTTCTTTGCTATATCTACATAAATACCGGTACCTGCTGTAACTCCGTAATCCGGAGGAGTTAAGCCCAATGCACCATCAACAACCACATCATTTGGATTTTCTCCAAGCAATAATCTCCACGCCTCTGGTCTTGTATAGAGATTGTGAAGGTTATTTGTTGGCGCATTTCCGGTTTCATCATCTCTAAGTGCTAAATCAAATTTATTAACGGAAATATGTCTAGATTGATGTCCACCAACATGCCTCTCTGTAAAAGGACCTTGCATTGGAACAGTGTTCGTTCTATCAGTAGTATCACTATGTACATTGGTTATGTAAGCAGAATTCTTAAAGTCTGTGACTACGGGACTTTGATATCCGGTAGAAACAGCTGTACTTTGTGACATAATATTGAAAGGAAAAGTTGCAATCCCTTTTGTGAAATTCTTATATCCAACAAAATCAGAAACAGGAGCATTTAATTGATCAGAAGAAAATCGACCATCAACTCCGTCAAATTTGAATTTCTCTTTGTTTACCACACTATCTTCTTCATCTTTGCAAACTGTATTTGGTATTAGTCCTTGCCCAGCACCGACACCGGCTACTAAAACATTTTTTGGTACTCCTGCTGCTGTTGTTTCACCGTGAGGATGAACTACCTCTAGAGCATAATCTCGGTTCTTCGCGACATAATAATTTGTCCCGCCATGGATATTCTGCTTTAACTCCAGATTTAACTTATAAGGTTTTGACAAGCGCCTTACAGCATCTGCATTACCTTCGTATGCTTGTGCAGTAACAATGTCATAAAGTCTATCTAGCTTAGCATTGCTTGTCTTATAGATGTTATCACGAAGTGCTTGTACGTTTGAGTCACTGACTTTTCTTCGAATCTTTTGCCAAAGACAATTTTTATTATCATCTCCATCTAAAGGAGCGTGGCCAAATTGCCAATTGTATGACATTTCTGAAAAAGATTTAACAACACCTTCTGTGGATCGTTGTTGAGATGTTAAAGGGAATTTTTCTTGATATTTATTTCTTTCTAAAATATGACTCTCAACAATATCTTTGACCTCTTCAGCAAATCGTGCGCTAGCTGGAATCAATTGACTGATAGCGTAGGAAATACTAGTATCAATCCATTTAAAATATTCAAAAAATCTTTCTGGGTCTGGATTGTTTTCTACTCTTTCAAAGAAAAGTCTCTTGATATCAGCTAGTTCCTTATATTCAAAGCGGTATCTCTCTGCCGGGTTACCAACCAAAGAGTTGAAATCTTTCATTGAACCAAAAAAGTTAATCATTTGTTGTGATACAGCATTATACGGTGATTTTTCGAAAGCATAATAGTGTTCAGCTACTGCATCGTCTTCGAAAAAATTCTCGGTTATTTCTGTTTTAATTGTAACACCGTCCGAAGAATACACTTCATCGGGAAGTCTTTTCTTAGCGGCATAAATAAATTCCTTATCCACTGCATTAACCGAGCTGGTTGTGAATCCATGACCGTAGCCATCGTATTTGTTTTTTGTTATGTTTCCAATGAAAGAATATTTTCCTGCCCATTCTGTTGAACCGGAAGAAACATCAGATACAACAAAATTACCCCCAGAATCGGAAGTAGAAACTGTCATAAAGTCCCAATGTAAAGCCAAAGTCTCAATTTGCGGTACATAAACCTGCTCGGAAGGAGCTGATTGAAAAATAGAATCGGAACGATAAGGGTGAATTAAGCCGTAGTTTGTTGGATCATAAGAGTGTTCTTTAATCTCTGCATCACTAAGGTGACTCTGCCAGAATCTAACTTGCGATACTTTTACGTCTGACTTTTCTACCGTTGTACCGGTATAGTTTTCTCTATGCGCCCCAGCGTATAGTCTTTTTGCGTGACCCAAAAGAGCTTTTCCTTGGGCATTAGTGACAGATTGTGTAACAGAGAACTCGTTTTTCACATCATTTGCTACGGAATTCACACCATAAAATTCAACTATGTATCCACCTGATATACTACCTGTTATATTTCCAGCAAAAGGATAGTCTTCGTGTTTAACTCTAGCTGCGAGAATCCATTTATTATTATCATATACATCACTAAACTGCGAGGATTCTAGATTGATAGCTGTTCCTGCAGAAGAACCACTTAACTTGAATTTTACATGGCGACTATTGACATCTGGCTTGATAGCATACATTCTGAGACTTGTGTCCGTTCCGTGCCATGTTAAGCTAGCTGCTGATGAAGTTAAAGCTCTGTGAAAACCTGCTATAGATCCTGTTTTAAAAGTCGTCGGAAAATAACCAGTCTCGTATTGTTCAAATTTATAGGGAAAGATAGCTTCACATTCCATCGTCATAGCTGTATATTCTTCGTCATTTCCTTCAGAACTAGAAAGATAAGTCAAGCCATTTGATCCGCTTTGATAAACTGTTGCTTCTAAGTGAGCCTCTATGTTTAGATTTAATACGGGCTTAGCAATTGAGGTAAACTCATAATTATCTTTATACATGTAGGTTGAATCATCTGCATACAGATTTAGTTTCAATAATTCAGAGTCTACACCAAAACAACGGAAAAGATTACGAAAGGACTTCTCTGTTCCTTTGGACTTATAGATGTAATTCAGGTTGTTATAAATGTTCTGATAGATAAGATTTTTTACTTTTTGTATGTCTTTATCATATGTTTCATTATCATCTTTGCCTCGCATCTCTTCTAAGATGTCAGCTTCTATAAAAATGTCCGGTATTACAAACCCTTGGCCTCGTAAAACCTCTCTAGAGTATGTATTGGGCTTAGCACTACCACTAAAGTATCGTTTGTTTTTAAACTCAGTTATTCCGGAAATTTGAGCATTTAATGTATCAAAATAACTTGCCATTATCTGTGTTAGATAACGGAGCTGTTGACCGTTCTCATGGTCTTCCTCTGCTATCCATGAAGGGAATAAGTGATAGAGCAAAGACGTATTTTCATAATCTTGCAAGGAGCCGGTTGTTTTGTAGGTTGCCAAAGAAGAAGAAACTGTTGGGTGTGATGAATAGATGATTGGGTCTTTGTATTCTTCAACATTCGTTAAGGTTTCTAGTGCGGATTCTGTTGATCTAGCAGAAGCAGTGTATCCAACCATAATACCATTTGAGATACGACCAGAGTAGTCTAAAATACTTTGATCGATAGTAGAATTACCCGTGATGCCTTCATTAAATTTAAAATATACTCCAAGGTCAGTGTTATATTCGCGTTTGTTTGTGCCGCCACCCATGTTCATAAACCAGAATTCACCAATCTCATTTGTGGTTCTCTTCTTTTTCCAGTATCTAAACTCATCTACACTTGCAGATAGTTTACCCCATCCTGCTGCGGATGTTGTACCTGAAGCGGCTGTTTGTAGCGCTCCGATATAAGCATTGACACCACCAGCTACATTCTTGATACTTTGTATTTGACTCGCGTTTGTTGTTGTATGGAGGTAAGTTCCATCTTGATATAGATTTATTTCAGTATTAGTACCAACGTTCTGCATGGATACAGCATAATGATGCCAAGTATTATCTTGTACTGAAGCAGAAGTGAATGTAGTAGGACAAATGTCAACAAAATTAAAACCGTCTGTTCCAGACATCATAGTTAATCTTATCGGACCTGTTGCTTGCTTATAAAGCTCTAAAGTGATTCGTCCATAGCTAGAAGAATTAGAAGCTTCTCCATTCCAAATGTCTAAAATAACCTCTTTGTCATTTCCACTCGGGAACCAATCTCTTTTTTTCATCCAAAATTCTACTGTGGAACCAGATGTTGGGTTCCACTCAAAAGAACCTACTCTATCTTTTGATTCATCATAAATCATAGAGTTGTCAAAAGTGTTCGTAAGCTCTTTCCCTTCCATGCCACTAGAAGCAGTATGTGGTCCCCCATGGACAGAAATGTATTGAACGTCAGATGGCAAACCATACTGGCCAGTACCGGAGCTTCCAGTTGTAGTCAGAGTTGTTCCTTCTGAGGAGAAAATTATGTGACCTGTCGTCCTAGGATAAACATTCTCAAAAATGTATTTATCTAAAAATGTTGAGTTATTATGAAATTCCTGTTGCTCTGCTAAAGACCCATCATATGGATATTGCTGATATATTCTTTTAAAAGCATACTCATAATAAAGCTCGGCAGAACCAAACTTTGCAAAATTTGAAGCTGTTGTAAAGTCGATAGGGGGTTCATAGCGAAATTTTTCGACAAACTTATTTTCAATGAATTCGCTTGATTCAACTAATTTACTTGCTGAAAGTTCTGATTCTGTTGGTTTAAACTGGTTCGATTTGTAATTATTAAATAAATCTTTTATACTCATTATGATATCCTAAATTTGAATAGATGTGGTTGCTCCAAATATTTTTTTGTATATTCATCATATATTGAGAACTTAAGTCCATATTGAAATCCTGGTTCTAACATATCCATATTAAGTTCAAAATAGTTTCCATTTTGATCATAAGAAATCTCTGTATGTTTCAGAGAGCCAGTTCCATAGTTTATAACAGTTAAATCATCAATAATTCTAATTACCTTATAAGAGCCTGAGATAATTAGTTTGTTTTCTGGTTTGCTTTTTGCCACGGTGTAGATATTTGGAGACCAATTTTTTTCTCTTGCATAAAGCCGAAGTTTTACTAAATCATTCTTTCCATACTCTGTTTTTAGGTTGGTCATAGATAATACGAAGTTTGCTGTATCTTCGTAAGTTTCTGGTTTAAAAGTCTTTGGAGTTATTACCGAGCCTGTTAATACTTCTTGTCCTCCAAAAGACCAAACATCCATTAAATACTGGTGAGTATCGGTAATAATTGAACTAGTTATAGCCACCTGTGCTTTATAAGTTCCTGTCGATACACGAGATGCTGTGAGAAACGTTGTTGCGCTTCCTGTTTGGTCTAGAAAACCGCGAGCGCTTCCTGTTGGAACGGAGCCCGATGAATAGTAAAACTTGAGAACAGGAAGATTTGATGAATCTCCTGCGATATCAATAAGCCTTCCTCTGAATTTATTATAGAAAAATAATGTGTTTAAGTTATCTGTGGCAGGGAGTAGAGAAGAGCTTATATAAAAGTTTCCTCTGTCATCTTTTGTACTGTCATTAAATTGTGCTTCTAGAACAGGGCGTTTGAAAAAGAACTCTGTTCCTCGTCCGTAGAATTTTTTTGTATAGTAAGAGGTTTCGGCTGTTTCATAAGCATTTGTCATTTGAATACCGAAACCATAGTTGTCCCAAGAATTTGAACCGGTTAGCCATTTTTCAACAATACCCGATACATCGACTTCAAGATTTTCAAGGCCGCTATCAAAAGTTTGTACTGATGAAGAATTTGCATGGTAATCTCCACCCGCTGTTGTCCATTCTGTTGCGTTAGAGCCGGAAGTTACAATTGTGATCTCTGGATCTGTCATTGAAGACCCAGCTGCGTGTGCTGTGGGTTTACCGGCTGAGGCTGTCACATAAACGATTGAACCAACGATATTAGCATCAAAACTATTAGATCCACTTATTGCGACTTTAAAAGCAGTTGCTATACCGGCAGATGTTGTTTCGCCATCAATGTCTACTTTTATCCAGTTACCGGTAGAGCCCGTTGCTGAGGCTGTGCTACCACTGAAATAAACGTTGTAAAGGGTGGAACGATTGTAAAGTTTTAAATACTTAGATACAGGGTCTCCGGAGACATAATCTGCTTCAGTTCCACTAGTGAACTGAAATTTTGTGATCTCGGCTATGTTATCGCCTGTTCTGTTTGCCCAATTCGAACCAATGCCATCATTCGTAAGGTCGGTGTACTGTTCCATGTCTAGACCCGTACCTTCTTCCCATGAAGCAGAGACAGCTGACACTTTGAGTTGATAAGAACTTGGAGTTGTCGTATAGTGAGGTGCATTATGAAGCTTCAATTTCCATGTTACACTACCGGAGGCAGGTAAGATGCCGGCGGTTCTATCTGTAGCTATCTGTGTTGTTGGAAACTGTATCAAAATTCTGGATAATTCTGAAGAACCCGATGAGGCTTGTCCATAAATCGAAAAAGTTTCTAGAATATCAGAAGCGCCCATGTTAGAGCCGGTTCCCCTAGTAGTTAGGTTTTCTTCAAATGCATTTGTTATTGTGTTATCTAAACTTGCTGTATATCTTAAAATGCTCATTATATTATTGTCCCTTTGAGGTCTTGACTTGGAAACTTGATTTCAAAAACACAATTTTTTGGGCATTTGAGGAATGTTCCGTCTTTCGATAAAATATCATCTATTTCCAAGCCTAAGTTGGAATAATTAGCTGACTGCTTAATAAGTGGTGTCACTTTCAGAGTATCCACAACTCCTTGTACCCGATTAATTGTTTGATAAAGTTTTGTAATGTATATAGGCTCTCCAATGTAAAGCTTTTCTGTAAACATATTAGCGACTGCTCTGTTAACTGCTGTTTGTACTTCGGTTTTAGAAAAACCAGATTCTGTTGTATATTTGAAGTTAAACCCTATATTGATAATTCTTGCATCAAAAACATCTATTTGATCTGTCATCATTTTGTTCTTATTCAGCCACGTTTTAAGATTACGCTTGATGGTATCATTCGTAGCTACAAAATTCTCATTATTGTTTTTTGAAATAACATACATAGCCAGTCTCTTGTTTATACCGCTCGGGTCATTAACGACATTTATACGTGAAATTTTACCAAATTTTCTCGGCATTTGATAACAATAAGCCTCATAGTCGTTTTTAGTAACAACTCGGTTTTGTGCTGAATAAACTGCGTACGCTCGGTATTTAATCTCTTCAGGAGTAGGAATAGCTCTTTCAACAGTGATTAATGAATCATTTGTTACTTCTGCTGAAATGCGAACACCAATTTGTTTCGAAGAATTAGGATTTGTTAAATCATTTGGAAATTCCATTTTAAGATTTGACACTTCTATCAAGCCATTAATGGGAACATTTACATCGACAGAGTCATTGGAACCAAATACCACTCTTAGGGTTGTATTTTCTGGTGCAATGCCGAATTTGTCTGTACCTAAAAACTGGTTTGGATCAAAAGCCGTATCTGTAACATAATTTTTCCCGTTCATCTTCAGAACTACCTGTGAAGGATCTGCAATTCCAAATTGATCTATTTGTGTCTCAGAGCCGTATCCAAATTGAAGATAAGTTCCAGTTTGATCCTGCTCTACAACAAACCTTCGTGAAGCTATAAAAGGCTTCAAAATTGACCTGACTCCATCTGCTTTTACATTTGGGTTTGACTGTTCTAAATAAACAACTTCTTGAGAAAGATTATCTACTTGATAATATTGATGCCCTTCTGTATCGAACACAGAAATGATTTCATTTACGGCGGCAGTGGATACACGTACTTTTAAAAACTTAACTTGCTCTCCAACCTCTATCTCATTGTAAAATTCTACTCCTGACTTAACCTGTCCAAATGACCTTAAAGCATATTGAGTTGGTTTACCTGTAGTTTCGTCAAATCTTGCTGCCACAACTTCAACAGTAGGGTCATTAAAATCTATGTTTTCTGTCAAGGTAAATGTTGCACTACTAGAGCGAACCTTTGTTCCTGTTTTAATGATAGGTACGTATGTGGTGTCTACACCTAGTCCTGTGGGGGCAGCAGGCACTAGCACATAAAATGTTCCAATTCCGTAAGATGAAGGGTTGCCATAATAGTTGTAACCCATTTGAGATGCTAATCTTCTTATGTTATTAAGATCCAAACTGGTTTCTAAAAAACTTTCGTTTGTTTGAAAATCTAAATAAAAAGACAAGATGTCTCCAACATAAGCGACACTGTCCATGACCATTCCTCCGAAAGAAGAGTCTGAGAAGTCGTTGTATGAATTCGGATAATATCTTTTTGCATGTTCAACTAAATCTGCTTTGATAGTTTCAAAATCTCTACTAGTATATTTTATCAATGGTTTTTTGGGCATCTATTGTTCCTCTAATAAGTTGGGCCGGTTGTTCCGCTATCTCCAATGTTCATAGCTATTTCTAACACCTGTTGTTCGGTGTCTCTTAATAAGTTATAAACAATCTTTATGTTAATCTTGTTTTGTTCATAAAAAGGTATGATCTGAACGTCGCTAAGATTTATATAACCGATGTATCGATTGATAGAGTCTGTTATTTTATCTTGCCACAGGTTTAATGTACCTATTGTCATGTTTTCAAATAACATTTGTCTCAAACCAACTCCATAGTTTAAATCACTTATTTTCTCACCTGGATTTGTTAATAAAAGATTGGTTAGATGAAATTTAACCAGCTCTTTTATACTGGTGGTATTTTCGAAACCTTTCTTTTCTTTGAATCTCAAAGGGAACTTTGGAGCATAAATCATGTTGTAAACCTCTTTAGTAATTACTCAACTGAGAAATTTATCAACCGGTTCCTCACATACTTCATCATTTTTATTTAAAGGATTTTTTCGAATGATCTTATGTGGGAAATCTATTAAGTCAGGTAATGGAATTGATAGATTGATTTGAGGCAGCTCAAAAGAACCAAATAGAATCTTCATAAAATCAGGTAATTCTATTTTTGGCAAATTGAAGTTCTCATCATGAATGAACTTAGTACTATAATAAAAAGATGAGAAATATTTTCTACATACCTTACTGGTGTCTGCGAATTCTACGCCTGTTTTGTGATCCCACTCTCCTAAAAATGGTTTCTTTTTTGCTAAATTATCACCTTCTTCTCCTTCCGGGGCACCAGCCCATCCATCATTCATTCCAATTGATTCAATGAAGAAGCTGTCAGAATAAACTAACATCATCGTTGAAGCTGCTTTAATTGGACAAAGATATTTGAATAATAATTTATATTCAGTTGATTTTTCCATCTTTTCTAGCAAACAAATTAAATCATACTTATCATCGCCAGTGATAAAATTAATATCTTTCAATTGTTTATCTTTTAATTCTATTTCTCTCGTGATAATTGGTATTGAGAAATTATTTGAATTATTTAAATCTCTATATCTCTCGCTAGTTTTGCAATAAAACGTTTTTTCTAAATTACTTATACTAGCATCGTTTTGATTAATTGTTTCCGATTCATTGGTATATAAATTTTCTGGAATCTTCATTATGATTCGCAATCCATAACTTATTCCCATCTGGCCAGAATAAGATTCAAAATCTTCCGTCAGTTCTGCGTTGCCAAACAATTCGGAGATGTATAAATCCCCATACTCTTCTTTTTGAAGGTCTATAAATTCTTGCGCGGCTTCTAAGCTCATAACCCCTTTATTGCCGAAGTACTCTCTTAAATTTTCTTCAAATCTCCTAGGAGTGTTTAATACTTCATTTCCACCTTCTTCTTTCTTGATAAACCGAACGTACTTTTCAATCTTAAATAATACTTCATTTTGTGGAGAGTCTTTCCATGGAGTTTCATTTTTCGTTGTCAAAACTACGTTCTCAGCATCACCGACTGTTGGAAGTGCTGTCATTTTTATTTTATTATAATAATCTGTTGTACCAAAATTTTTAATAGAGTTGTTATGAAACAAGTCTTTACTAGTCAACAAAAACGCTGTAAGGTTTTCTATTTTAGGTTCAAAATTTCTATATAAATGATCTAGCATTTTTTCACTTTCAATTTGAATAATTCTTTTTACTATTACCTTGACCTCATCTCTAACTAGCCTGATAGCGAGAGCTTTGGCGAAAGTTTTATAATCTACAAATGGCAAGATTGGAGTTGGAGGATAACCCGGAAGCGTAGCAACCCCAGACCAATTAAAAGTAAAATCATTATCAAAAATTTGTTCACCCCATTTTTTATAAGCCATACCATAAACAGCGAAAAGCTCTGACTGATATGGTTCATCTAACGTCGAAATGCTTGGTATATTATCAATTTTCTTAGAGAAAACAATTTCATTTTCATAACTATAATTTTCTCTTATCTCTGTAATTTTTTGCCATGCAACTTGATCTGTTTCCGGAAGAGAACTTAAATCTTTTCCATCTATACTTCCGGAGGGAAGAGGAGTAATTATTTCTCTTTCATACGATTGCACTATTTGTTCAAATACAAGCATTTCATAAATGTGTGTTTTAATATGTGCCGGCCAAAACGGATTGACTTCTGATAATTCATTTTGTAGATTATCAAAAACCAAGTCAACAAAGGCATTTCCATAATTATTATCATTATACTTTACATTGGAAATAACAGGAATTGATCTTGTTAAATTTCTGGAAAATGCCATTCTTATGTGCATCCGGACAATTCCATCAATACAGCTGGCTGCGTTTTTAGATAAAATTTTATCAAATGGTTTTTCTGAAAAACACTTCTCTACACTATTTGAAATTCTTGGATCATGGTTTAAAGAATTTCTTACGTTATTAACATGTTTCTTTAAATCTGAGAATACCACAATACTATCTGCTTCCGGTGGACAAGGTGCTTTCTCTGGTGACAAAACTGATGAAATTTTCATCCAACCTACATTCTTTTTTGGCTTTATGTAAACCGGTGGAGTTTGGTAAGAACCACCATACTTTTCTGGGTCTAAAAAGAATACCCTGTTAGTTTCTTCTTTGGCGCGGCCGAGTTTTCTATCTTCTTCTTTGAAATAATTATCATAAGGTTCTTCTCCATTCGGGCCAACATATTTAAGCTGGTCTTCTGTTATGTCCTCTTCTTCATAACCAAATATTAAGCCTTCGGAGTCTTTAAACATCAAAACTTGAGTTGAATTGAATACTTTTTCACAGGTTTTATCAAATAAAGTACTATAATCTATCGTTGGTTTGGTTTCTAGGATCGAAAGTTTTTGCTCTATTAGCTTTCGAAATGCCTCTCTCTTCCTTTTCTGTTCTGTTAAATTAAAAGTACTTAGAAGAATTTCAACATCATCTTCTGTTTCAACTGTTTCTATAAATTGTTTTCTAGGCGAATTAAACTTTGATGACAGCACTGTGTAATCCATACTGCCTGTATTGCTAATATTCTCGGAATTGTATCCAACGTATCCATAGCTTCCGTCTTCATATAAATAATTGGCATCAAATAATACTTTATATTCAGTTTGTGTAAAACCATCCGGAGTCAAAATATTTTGTTCTTTGGTATTATAATCAGATAAGACAGTTGCTTGTACTTCTAAATCTTTTCCTATCGTTTCTGGGAAATAGCCCTTGTCTTTTTCGTTATTGGCTGGGTCATTATCGTCTAGAATACCGCCTAAAAATTTAGTCCACCATGGAGCTGTTTCCTTTGCTTCTTCAGATCCCGGAGAATCATGGTATCCCATCCTAGTAATAAAGAAATTTTCTCTGAACCTATGGGCACCATAGTCATTTCCTTCAGTGTCTCTCATAATTCTATGTATAAGTGAAGGATTGAAGGGATTTGGGTTAGATGCGTATTCTCTATCAAAAGAATCTCCAACGATATCCATAATTCGGTCTGATAAATCATCTTGCATTTGAATCAAAGTTTCTGGTTCTTTTACTGCTTTTGAGCCATAATTAGATTCACCTGGTGCCAAATCACACCCAGGCGGCTTATTTGGGTTTGATGCAAATAGATCATTTAAAGCATCTTCTAATACCTGAGAGATACCCGCATCAGGCCCTTCTGGGTGGGACATGTCTCTCATGATATCTTCTAAAGTATCCCTAGCTCTTTGGTTGTAATTTTCTACTTGTTGAGCTGCTTCTTCTGGTGACAGACCGGCTGCTCCCAAATTACCTCTTCTTATATTATCCCAGTTTTCTAATTCTTCACTGGATAAACAGATAGTCTCATATAGTGGCATGTTTGATGGAATCTGTGTGAGTTCTCTTAGACGGTCTCTGGCTGCTTGTGGTATTAAGTCTCTAAGCTTGTTAAATAGATTTCTAGCACCATCACGGTCTCCAAAGACATCACCAAATCTAGGACAACCTATTCTAACAGCATCTGCTACCCTATCCAATAATGAAGGAGATGGGTTTTCATCAACCATTAGAGAAACTAGTTCATCTTGAGTGAAAGAGCCGGCTAAGGCACCACCCAAACAATCAATAGCAGATGAGATATCATCATCTTTCAAACCAATTTTGTTTAGTAGATTATTTCCAATTTCTCTTGCTTCATCATCATTGGCATTTGGACAAAAAGCCTCTCTAAAGGTTCCGGGTAGGTCTCCAAAAAACTGATCTGGTCTTAAAGCTAATTTTCCTGCTAGCTCTGCTAATTTGCACAATGCATCTTCTAATAATTTTAAAATTGTAGAAATAAGTCTAGATAAAACTCTTACTATGGTTTCTCTTATTATTTTTGAAATATTTTCAGTTACTATCTTCAACGGACTCATCGAAAAATCTATTTGAGGTATTTTAACGTTGATCACTGGCGCAGTAGGGTTGCAAATGTCTAATTTAAACTCTTTTATCTTGTTTTGCTCTAGATCTTTTAAAATTTTAGTTGGACATTTTATAAACGACAAGCCAAACTTAATTATCAATCCGACCATTGGAACAGATTTAAATGTTTCTAGAAGGTCATCGATTGAGAAATATTCAAACAACACATCAACATACGCTTGGAAAATATCACCGGCTATTTCATTTAGGTCTCCGGAGATATCCGTATCGGCTCTAGCTAGCTGTTTGTTAACTTGTTTGTCTTCTAAAGCTTTGTAGGTATTCTCTTCTATAATCTCATAGTCTTCTGGAGTAAGATCTAAAGCTGTTTTGTCAGTATTTTGTTTTAAAAGTATTCTTGTTTGTTTAGCCTGTTCATCACGATAAAGCTTGCTAGCCTCTTCTTCACCTTTTTCAACATCTTCTTTTAGGTCTGCTGTATATTGCTTTCTTATTGCATCTTCTTGAGCTTTCTTTTGCTTCTGTTGTTGATTATTTTCTCTCTTTTCCCAAGGCCAGGTCACATTTTCTAAATTTGTTCCAAGTTTTTTAGCTACTTTGTTTCTTATTTCAGTCTGTTGGAGTGGTGTTAAACCGGGAAGAAAAACGCTTTCAAAGAAATCTGGTGGAAAAGTCTCAAAGGTTACTTTTATAATCGCTCTAAATGCATCTTCAAATGACACTTGCTTAAATAAACAATCTAATGCTTTTTGCATCCCTTCATTAAGACCACAAAGTCCGATGAGATTAATGTAAGTTTGAAATTTAGTAAATTCTCCAATTAAATCATCACTTTCTTTTACCGATTCCCAGATTTCAAAAATTGAATTATCGGCATTAAATTTTGCTTCTTTGGCTTGTTTCCATTGGTCTAACAGGGGGTTGTATTTATCAGGGTTTTGCTTTTGATCCTTTTCAACAATAGAAACAGCTGCGGCTTGAGATTCACGATCAATTCTTTCTAATAGCTTTTCTTTTCTTTCTATTGTCTCTTGTTTTCTTTTCAAAAAATCTTGTTCGGTTTCATTTGGCTTTCTTTGTCTTATAGCAGCATCATATAATTTTATTGAATCTTCATACAATCTCTTTCTTTCTTTAAGATCTTTTCTATAAGCTTTTTCAAATTCTCTCTGACTGACGGGGTTTATAAATTGTTTAACGGTAGGGTTTGATTTTTTAGGGTCTTGTGAACATGAATTTCTATCCATTTCCAATGAAAAGAGATCCCCTAACCCCATTGTCAAATCCTTAAGAAAATTTTCTAAAATGTCCCCAAACGGAATGTTAATTGCCGGGCAATTGGGGTTTGCATCAGAGATTTTTTCATCTTCTGGTGATTCTCCATAATCTACATAGACTGGTGGATAAACATATTCGTCCAAAAATTCTAGCCAATCTTTTGTGCTTTCCCCTGTAACGTCATAATAAAAATCACTAAAGTTTGCGAAGAAATAAATTGCTTCTTGCATGTAAGCTTTTTGTTTAAAAGAATCTAAGCCGATGAGTAATTCTGTCTCTGGGCATCCTTCAAATTCTACAAAAACTTTGTGTATTTTTAATGGACTTTCTTCATTACTGTTGTCAAGTTCTATTCTTAATTTTTGAACTTTTCTATTAAAAGAGAAAAAACTCAAGGGAGATAGAAAATCAAATCCATTATCAGATAAAAAATCTTCCAATTTATTCTTAAAGCTTTTAATATTATCAATGAAATTCTTTATTTTAAATAAAACTAATTCATCTTTATTGTCTCTCCTAACTAACCCCCCTTTCGTTAAAGAAAAGGTTTCATTTCTCATCTCATAGCCCCTAAGAGCAATGATACTAGTTAAAAAGTTTATATTAAAGTCTCCCTCTGTATCGTCTATAATAATTTCTGTTGGTAGTTCAGAGGCTGTATTGTCCGGAGGAGTATCTTCATTTGGGTCTACAACTCTATCTGGGAGTTTATTAAAATCTATTGCATTTATTGCAATTCTTATTCTAATCAAATTGGACCTATCTATAAACGTGTTTTTAATACTGGTTTTGATTTTTTTGTTTCCAACAGAATTAGGAACACCCATATTTTTAAAGTTTTGTTTGTTGAAATGTTTGAGTAGTTCTCTAGCTCCCATGGGCTTGATCATCTTAACATATTCTGACAAACTGGTTGTTAAGCCTTGGGTTTTATTTGGCGCTAAATAATTTATTATGTACTCACATGTCTTTGGATCGAAATACGGCTTATCTCTAGATAACCAATCTATTTTCGGTGCCGATAAGTCTGGTATACAGTCCGGGCATACCAGTGGCCTTTCTATTTCTACTTTCTCTAGAGCGATACACTCTTCTTTAGATAGTCCTAAAAATCTACTCATTTGTTTTCCTATGTTGTGCTAACGTTTTTGCTTTTAATATACTCAGGGAAGTTTGGATTTAAATAGTTTTCTCTTAAATTACCAACATTTACCGACCCTATGACATCTTCTGGGATTTTTGAGAACTGGTTTGTTATTGTTGGAAGAATTGTAAGAGCCATCGGTGTCGGAGTTGTTACAACTGGTCCGACTGCACAGACACCAGGGTGTATGTGAGATGAATAACTTAACGCTATTTCTAAAATTGCTCTTCTGTTGTCTAATACAGCTCCCTGTATGTCTGTTATTTTTTTTAACATTTCATCTAAAAGATCTGCTTGGTTGTCTCCTTTAATCAAAGGTTGTAATACTTTTTTCTTTTTAATTGGTAGTTTGAATCCAAAAATTTCTAAAGATTTTACAGTTTCTTCTCCGGAGAAATTACCAGCAATAAAATCAATTTTACCAGATCCATCCAACAAGCCCCCTTGTCCAGATCTTTCTTTTGAATTAATTCTTGCGCGGCTTGTTACTAATTTTATGTGTTTTTTACCTATAATATTAATATTATCACTTTTTATTCCAATTCCAGCATCCCACTTTTCTTGACCCAGGGAGCTTCCCTTTGCAACTCCAAAATATTGGTTTATTTTTCCTTTTTGAGTCAGATAGATTCTAGATGCGTCATTAAAAAAGTTCGGATCTCTCTGTTCGTCATGTGCTCCATTGGCAGAATCAAGACCAGCAACAATGTCAACAGATCCACATTGAGTAAAACCTTTTCCACCACCGCCAGAAGCCCTACTAGCATCTTGATCTCTTCCAAGCTTAATAAAAGAATTATTTTTACCTTCAAATAAAACTTGTGAGTTGGTAGTTCGAAGTTTTGGAAACTTTTCAAAAATGAAATTGTTGTTTAAACCAGTTGGGGTTCCTGTTTGAGTTTTTTCTTGTGTTGTTTTTCTTTGTTTATTACTCACTTTGTAATACCTTTATCTTTTTGTTTCTTTTCAACTGAGCTTTTTACCAGCTTCCCTTGTGCTAACGTTGCAAAATCTTCTGAATCGATCAGAAAATAATCCCACCCTCCTTTTGAGTTTAGGCTTAAATCTTCACTTACTAAATTTATGAAATTATTGAAGTCAACAGGATCAGAAAAAACTTGACACCCAGCTGAATATGTATATGCTGAGGTCGTGACTGAACTCCACTTTCCATCTTCATATTTGTAGGCGTTTGAAGTGCTTGTTCCACTAGGACCGGAGATGTATTTGGTTTTTTTATCGGCGCTGGCTCTATGGATATTAACCCCATTTCCAGTACCACTGTGTAATGTCACGTTAGTAGCCGGAGAATCATCTGCTTTTGAGTCTCTATCTTTATCTCTCCAATAATAAAATTTACCTATTTGCCCCAAAGCTAAATACTTACCTTTATGTGCTGTAAAAGCATATGCTGATTTTATATATTGAGGACTAGCTAAAACTAAAGTGCCGTCTTTAGTATAAGATAAATTTCCTAGGAATGACTTTCCTGGGGTCGTTGTAATGTTAAAACTATAGAATTTAAATTTATCAGCTTCTTTAACTGCTACTATCATGGTGTCAGCAAATAAGTTATAATTTGTTTTTCCTAAGTTTCTAACACCGAAGAAAAATACAGATTTTTCTTTAATTTCCGGGGCTTTTTGATTGAAAGAAGAATACAATTTTTGAATTATATTATCTGGTAATGTTATTTCCTTTTCTTTTAGCTTCTCTTTGTTTCCGGCCAGTATACCCTGTTTGAACATAAAGTCAACATTAAAATTTTTAGAGAATGCATTCCTACCAGAAGCTATTACATTATATGATGATTGTACATTACCATCATATAGGACTTTTCTTATTTTATAAATTTCATTATCTTTTACAAGAGAAACTATACAACCATTGGAAGGCATTATAGTATTAGAGTTATTTTTTTCGAAATAAGCAGTATCGTGAAAGTCAATTCTTTGTATCTTTTCTTGTTCTGTCAATTTGGGATCAAATGGATCTTCTACTCTGTTGAATTTCTCATCCTGTTCGATAAATCTAATTTTGTATTCTAATGATTGCACACCATTAAACTGCTTCAGTACAACATCAAAAAAAGAGTCTGTATCTGTTGAGTTCGTTATCATACCTGAAATTACTTGGGCAATATATTCATTTTTTTTAGGCGGTTTTTGTTGTTCTTCTAAAACATCATAGATTCTATTCATCGTATAATCGAAGCTTTTTGCCTGATTATTCAAATAATATCCAGATATCTTCAAAGGTTTATCTGACATCAGTCGTCCTCTTTATTAATCATTGAATAGATGCTCTCCATGTCATCTTCTGTTAAACCTTCGGACTTTTCATTTTTAGACATAAGGGTTGCAATTCTTACAATCTGTTCATTTGACCTTTGAAGAGTCTCAACATATTTAGCTAAGGTCATACCGATTTGCTGATGTCTTGCTTCGTCTTTAACAACAAATTTAATAGCATCGTCAAGGAGTTCGCGTGTTATTTTGCGGTCCTCTCGGATGTTATCAAGTGCTTCTTTTAAATGTTCTTCTACTTTTTTACTCATATATTAAATAGAACCAATCAAATATTTACATTGTCCCAGTCAGTCTTAAACAACTTATATTTTTTACGAAATTTATTCAATTGTGTTACAATTTGCTTAGTATTCATTCCAGTGATCTCTCGGAGATAAAGATATACCGCTTTTTTATTAAAAATTTCTATTTGCTCAACAGAGCCTAGAAGCACGCGAATAGCTTCATAAACTTTTCGCTCATTCTCATTCATGTCATTTGTGCCCCAGCCATCCATCTCTATCTCTAGATGTTCCCAGAACTCTCTCTTTTCTCTCTCTTGTTCATGAGTATCATAATATACTATCTGATCAAAAGATAATTCTTTGAGAGCATCATCATAATCAACTTCTCGCTTTGCTCTCTTGGCTCGTTGCTTTACTTTGTGTATAAACCAGTTCTTGGTAATCACACTAAAGTAGGAAAAAGCCTTAGATTTCTTTGAAACGTCATATTTTCCTAGTATAGTGGTAAGCCATATCTTACAATCTTCTCTCAACTCATCAATATTGGGGAGAGTAGTGAACTTGTATGTGAATACAATCTTATCAACAAGCTCATTAAAAGCTGGTTGGATAAGTTCTACGTATAATTTTGTCTTTTCTTTACGGCAGTTTGAAGCGGAATATCTAAGTATCGCGTCTTCGTGAACCTGCGTAAAATACATTTTCTTCTTGGACTTTGGTCTCGGCATTATTTTGTTCCTGTTGTTGTGGCTCATCTTCTTCTTCGGACTCAAATTCCTCTAAAAAGAATTCTTGATCTTCGAAATCTTCTAGAAGGTTGGATACTGAGCGGGTATGATCCACTAAATATTTTAATGTTTCATCCCCATAAAACATTTCCATTGAGTACACGGACTTAAGATGGGCTCTGTAATTAGCAATAATATCAGCCACATC
>Ga0208298_1000135_pt1 | contig 32827 bp, 47 predicted proteins | sample 14BtaG_FD_184088 | JGI IMG/M metagenome (GOLD analysis project Ga0208298, IMG submission 184088) | Marine viral communities from the Subarctic Pacific Ocean - 14B_ETSP_OMZ_AT15311_CsCl metaG (SPAdes) (version 2) | ecosystem: Environmental > Aquatic > Marine > Oceanic | place: Pacific Ocean... | reverse complement strand
AATAAGCCCCTTCCAAAAAAATCCGCCCAAGAATTTTTCAAATTTCCGTACTATTTATAAAAGAAAGAAAAAGGTTATTTACTGTTTAAAAAGGAGAATAAAATGAAAATAACAAAACAATACCTAAGACAAGTTATCAAAGAAGAGCTTGAAAAAGCGCTTGAAGAAGGCCTCGGCCACGGTGCGCCCCGGGCGCCTCGCTCCGACAGCAGGTTCGGAGGCGTACGCAGAATCACGATGTCGCCCGAAGAGAAAGCAGAATTGGATGCCAAGAATCAAGCTATGTTGGACAATACGGCGGAAACCAGGGAATACACACAAGCTATCGAACGATACGTTGGATACTACCCGAACGACGAAGGTGGGCAGCCCGAAGACCTTGAAGCCATTAAAGCTTTTGAAGCAGCTCACGGTGGCCCCGACGGTGCCTTTGCAGAAGTAGCAAAAAAACAAGCTGAAAGTTATGGTGTTCGAGGAGCGGGCGAAGCTTCGAGGCGTCTCACTCCAGCGCAAGAAGGAGCGATTGGCCGACAGAGAAAGCAGCGAGCTAAAATAGTCGATTAAGGCGTTTCCGACGACCTTAAAAAATAAAATAAAGAAAGGCAATTAAATAACATGAATCTAACAAAAGCCTATTTAGCAAAACTTATTAAAGAAGAAATCGAATCCGCCCTTGGCGAAAATAAAAAAATTTTTGTTTTGGTGGGCCCACCTTCTGTTGGGAAATCAACTTGGATTAAAAACACATTTAAAGAAACACCATTTATTATTAGTCGTGATGATATTGTTGATAAAGTAGCCGGAACCTACGGCTGGACATATGATGATATGTTTGCAACACCGCCAGAAGATGCAGCCATTGGAGATTCCGATGAAAAATATGGAAACGTTGTTGAGCCGCCACCTTGGATGACTTGGGCAAAATCTGCATTCGATAAAGTGCTTGAAGCAAATGCAAAAGTCCAAGATTTATTTAACCAACGAAACGCTGACGCCAAAACAGCAAAAGAAAATATCGTTATCGACATGACAAACATGAACGCCGGCGCCCGCAAAAGGGCTTTGGATTCTGTCTCGTCAGATGATGCTGTCGAAAAAATTGCTGTTGTTTTCGAATTTGAAGGCTCCGAAGATATAATTAAAAAAGTCGCTCTAAAAAGAGCCGAAGCGGCAAAAAGAATGGGCAAAAGCAAAACAATCCCGCCTGCGGTTTTTGATAGAATGTTTTTATCTTTTGAAAAACCAACATCAAAAGAAGGGTTTGATAAAATTGTTTCTGTCGACAATCGAGAAATGCTTGCCGGGCTTGCAAACGAAAATTAAATTTGCTTTAAACCTTCGCCCTCACCCCCGCCTCACGGCGGGGGTTTTTTTATTATTTGTTTACTATTTATAAAAGACCAATAGTCTTTTAAAAAATCAAAAATTATTTTCAACTTTATAGGAGTTTAACTAAATGAAAATTAAAAAGTCTCGCTTAATGCAAATTATCCAAGAAGAAATCTCACGTTTAAACGAAGAAGATAGATATTCTGATTTAAGTTTGGATGCACTTGCAATGGCCGCAAAAGAAGATGCAGATGCAATGGGGCCTCTTGTTCACCGTTTGCAGCAAAAAAATCGTAAACTTGCAATGCGTGTTGCCGGTGGCAACGAAGCCGACGCCGAAGAAGCACTTCAAGACATGGCCATTTCTGTTATTAAAAACTTAAAGTCTTTCCGTGGCGACTCGGCTTTCTCAACTTGGGCCGGTGCCATTGTTAAAAATGCAATTATCGACTCCGTTCGTGGCAAGTCAAAGGAGCGCCCATTTGCCGGATCCTCCGGCAAGCCCGGCGAAGCAAGCATTGGCGATGTCTCAGATGCCTCACAAGGCGAGACAGTGTATACTAGACCGCCTGTTGCGTTTATCCCAAACCCTGACCAAGCCTTAATGCGCAAAGAGCGTGAGGGGGCCTTTGGCGAGCTTATGGCGGCAATTGAAACAGGCGAGGTTCAAATGAGTGCTTCTGAAAAAGCAGTTCTTTTAAACCAACTTGATGATGATCCCATGAGCGCTGCCGAACTTGCTGCCGAACTCGGCCTTGAGCGTGTTACCAGCATTGGCTCGCTTTCTTCTCGTGCCCGCCAAAAAATTTCGGCCTGGCTTGATTCCACAAACGCTGACGCCAAAACAAGGAAAAAAATCAAAGAATTGCTTTCCGGTGTTATTTCTGGTGGTGAAAGCCTTGAAGAGCAAATCAGAACCGCCATTATGGAAATGATCGACGAGGATGCGCTTGAAGGCCTTGATGAAGGCAAGCCCCCTGTTTCCGATAAGGCCGGCGGCGCAACGGGCGATGCTGACCATGAAGACAAGAAGGCAGAAAAAAGAAAGCACGATGATGGCCCTGTGGGTAATAAGATTAAAGGCCTTAAAGAAGAATCTTTAGAAGAAACAATTGCCGAAGCTTTAAAAGATTTTTTAAAAAAAAACTAATTGAAAAAAAGAATCCTCGAATTCCAAGAAAAAAAGGCCAACCGGCCGGGTCGAAAGCCCACTCTGATTTATATACAGACGAAAATCCAAAAGGAACAATTAAAGGCTTAAAATTTGCAACAGTTGCGGATGCTGAAAAAAGCGTGAGAAAAATAAAAGCCTCTGGTCGCTCTCATGCTCATAAAATCCAAGCTGCTGTTGCAATGGAGCAGCGGGCAAAGGCCGCAAATAAAACTTCCGCCGCTGCAGTTTATCGAAAGTATATAAACTCAATGAAGAAAAAAACAAAAAATAAAAATGAATAAAGCTTTAATTTTAAAAGTTATTTGTTGGAGGGTCCTTTCCGTTGTGGCGGGCACCCTCCTTTCCATTTTGCTTCTTGGCGATGTGGCACAATCAATAAAAATTACTTTAATCTTTACCGTTGTTTTTTCTTTCTTGCATTATCTTTTTGAAATTGCTTGGGAAAAATGGGTTAATAAAAAATAAAAAATAATTTTCATCGATCAAAGAATAAACTTTGATTCTATTTAAACTAAAGGAGATAAATTATGACAACTTTTATGTGGGGCGTTGTTTGCGGCGCTATTGCTTCACCTTTCGTTTGGGAAGGCCTTAAATGGTGCTATCGCAAGTATCTTGCCGTTTTGGATAAATAAAAATGCCTGGCGTTCTTATAAAATCAATTTCAATGGAAGCCGCTCAAAATTCTTTGGAATTTTGCCGGGAAGAAGCGTTTTTGGCGTTTACGGGCTCACAAGCCCCAGGCGGCGCTGATGAAGCCCCAATTTTTTCTGATACTGCAAGGCTGGAAGTTGTTACAGCATCGGCTGACCCTTCCACTTGGACTTATGTTGAAGTTCCTTTTTGGGAGGGTTAAAACTTGCCTTTTATAAACGAAATTAATTTTAATAATATTTCCACAATAAATGGCGTGGCAATTGATGCCAGCGGCGGTGATATTACATCATTGACAGACTGGAATACAAGGCTTTCTGGAACTTATTCCGAAGGTGATTATGCTGTTTGGTCTGCAACGGGCGCTGTTTATCGCTGGGCCGCTGGCTTGCGTGACGGCGGCGGTGATTGGGTTCGCCAAGAAGCTTATTCTTCTTCTTATGCACATGAAGTTTATCTGGACGGTTCCGAAGCAAACGATGCTGCTGTTTTGGCCAATGGTTGGACAACAATAAGCACATCTGGAAATGGTAACATTGATTATGATGGGACTCATGTTGTTCTATCTGGTACCAGTGCTAGCTCGGCATTTGATCAGGCTCTTATAAATAATGCTGCTAGTGGATCTTTAGCTACATCATCTTATGCTTGGGTTTGTGGTCAGTTTAAAATGCCTTATTTTAATTCTTCATGGGAAGCTCGTTTATTCTCCATGCGTGATGGGTCTTTTCGAATAACATTTAGACATACCAATACAAATACCCGTATTGCTCGAACCAATACTTCAAACGTTGTACAGGATACACAGTATTTACCAAATTCAGAAGGTGAATTTTCTTCAAGCACAGTTGAGAAACATGTTGCAGTCTATCTCACTCCTTATATAAGCTCCGATGAGCCTGGCATGGTTGCACTTTGGATTGATCACTCTTTAGTTCCATATCATGTTGGAAGAAGAAATTTAGTTTCAAATTCTGGAAGTAAATTTTTTATGTTTCTTGCACAAGACACAACTGGGACCAATCGAGGGTGTGTTCTGGCTATTCGAAACTATACAGCAGGAATTATTTAAATGAAAATAAATGGAATTGATATTGGCGGCGGTGAGTTCTCGCCCACCCAACTTACAGACTGGACAACACGCTTGGCTGGTTCACACTCAGAAGGTGATTACGCTGTCTGGACTGCAACTGGCGCTGTTTATCAATGGTCTGCTTCTTTAAGATCCGGATCTGGTGATTGGGTTCGAACAGAGGCCTATACTTCTTCCTATGGCCACGAAGCTTATCTTGACGGCGATGAGGCAAACGATGCTGCTGTTTTAACTAAAGGGTGGGACTCGATAAGTGAAAACGGTGCTGGGGCAGTTACGTATGATGGGACTAGAATTGTTTTAACCGGTGTTAGCACCGGCGCTGGTACAGATTCCGCTGCGATACAAAGAAACACATCAACAACAATAGTTACATCATCAACAATTTGGGCCTGTGGTTTGTATCAATTCGAAACTTCTTCTTCAAGCTGGTCCGGAAGATTTTTTGATGTTAGAGATGGTACTTATATGAATAAATTTGCAAATGCGGCCGGTTCTTTTCAAAGAATTGAAAAAAGACCAAGCAATGATTATGATTCCGGTAGAGAGCAAAGATATGGCGCTATTAGCGAAGGCCAGTTTTCCTCTTCCACGGAAGAGAAGCATTTAGCGCTTCACATAACACCCTATACTGCTGCTGATAACATTGGAGTTGCAAAACTTTGGATTAATCACTCTTTAGATCCATATTATCTTGGAGCTAGAAATCAAGTTACAAATGCCACAACTATAATTCAAATACGTGCTGGCGATCTAAATACCGGGAACTCAGGTCGTGGCGCAATTATAAAAGTAAGAGACTATACCGCAGGTGCTGTAATTTAACTTACTTTACGTAACTATCGTAATACCAGCGACGGTTGCCCCTCTCAGAACAAAGACCCATGTGTATGGTATATCCGCCTAATCCAAGCGACATATCCAACTCTGGGTCTTTATAGAGACCCTCTAAGACCCTCTCAACATGCCTTCTATCATCGTGGGTCTTAAAGTCCATATCAATAGCATAAGCCCCAACATGGTCTGATCCAGGTGCGCCGCCAACTTTTTCATTATAATCGGCTGGTCGCCACCAATTTCTTACAACAATGGGCTTTCCTAAATCGGCCCTGAGATGGTCGAAAACGCTTGCGAGCGCTCCACCCCTATCCCACATATCCCTGAACGGAACAAATGCGTCATAGCCCAAATCAGAGGCAATGTCGGGGTGATGAGGGGTGCACATCTCCTTTGAAGAAACATACTTTACGCCCATCTCGTCAAGATAGCCACCATAACCATCATAAGTGGTGTCGTACTTGTTTGGATTTGCTATTCTTTTATTAAATCTTGTAATAATGTTTTCAAACTTGTTCATTTTTAACTCCTTAATGACTATTTAAAGTATGGAAAATTTAAATTTAGAATCACTTATAAGTAGTCTTGTAGAAGAAGAGTTAAATAAGTATCTTGAAGAGCGTAAAAAGAAAAAGAAAAAAAAGAAATCTAAAAAACGTCGTAAATCGGCTCGTTCAAAATACTTTGGAAAATATTTTTATCCTATGGCTGGTGGCTTTTATGGTGACTATTCTGGTGGTGGATCAGACGCTGGCGGTGGAGACGGCGGCGGTGGAGGAGAATAAATGAAGTTGTATGAACAAAAATGGAGACAGTTCTTATTGCAAGAAGAAGCACCTCCTGGAACTTCTGTTGATACGGAAGATAAAGTTATTAAAATTCCAAAATTTAGAATATCAGAAAAGTTTGGCCAACCTGGAAGTGCCGATCGTCAAATTATTGAGTCGTTTACTGCTAAGATAGCGCCGGGCCTCGCCTTGCAAGCAAAAATTGAGTCACTTAATAAATTTGCAAGTGATTGTGATTCAAACTGTATTAAAAATCTACCTGTTAATCAAATATTGGCTAATTTGGTATTCTTAGATTGCTTAGCTTCTGTTATTGAAGATTTTAATCCTTCAACTGGTGGATTTTTATTTGAGTCTTTAATCGCAGCGCTGATTGGTGGAAAGGCTGAGCAAATCAAGTCTGCTGGCGGTAAAGACACGCCCGCAGTTGATGTTGTCGATAACAAAGGCGATCAGTGGAGTTTAAAGTTCTTTTTTCATGATGGCTCAAAATACGTAAAACAATCTTATAATAAGCTTGAAAATGCCGTAGAAAAAAGCCCAGTTAATTATTTAATTGGCCTTAAAAATAGAGAATCAAAAGGAGGCCAAGTGCTTGCTATTGATTTTTACAAATTTGAAATTAATTCTGAAAATATCATAAACTTTAAACCAAAAGGAGGCGAGACTCAAATAAACATACCATTAAGCTTAATTGTTAATCCTGATAGCAAAGAAGAATATGAAATGCTTAATCTTAATCCAGTCAAATATGCAACTTTAAATTTTGGCTCAAAAAAACAATTAAAAACTATTGCGGAAAAATATACTGTAAAACTTGGCAACACCATGCATGAAATTTATCAACAACTGGAACTGCTAAACAACAACGTTAATAAATATTACCTTGGAGGAGATAAGTCTTCTGCTCTGGCGGCGGCGAACAACGCCACCAGTCTTAAAGCAAATATGGATAAACTAGCTGAAGAAAAGAAAACTAATTAATATGAAATTTTTAACTAAACTTATTTACTTATTTTGGTGGTTTATACCTCGCTTTGCAAAGTTCTGGTATACTCTTACTATGAAGTTTTCAAAAACTGTCAGCACAGACGTTTTTTCTGCCTCGTCTTATCAAGAAATTGGAGAAAGGCTAAGTTGGGGCAAGCGTTACCGTGCTGATAAGTGGGATGGCAAGTTGGACAATCTCACACACCCTACCGAGATTCAAAAGAGGGTCATACTGGACAAGGATATTGGCGACTGTGATGATCATGCCATATACTGGGCGACTTGTCTACTAAAATCGGATCTGGTTTTGAAGGTTTGGTTTTCTTTTTATCAAATGAAATCAAAAGAAACAGGCAAACTATCAGGCCATGTTGTTTGCGTTTTTGTTGATAAAGAAAACAAAATGAAGTGGTGTGATTATCGTATGCCCACTGAAATTGAAAACCGCTGGGACTGGGCAGAGCAAAGCGCCCAGCGATACAATTCTGAGGTTCTTACAGCAGCAATGATTGAAGTTGCTTCAATTGAACCCGATGACACGCCAGTATTTGGCGAAATTGATACAAAAGTCTGGTAGAACTTTCACCTTCGTGGGGGGCGGCGGGACTTGACTTCGCCGCCCCCCTTGTGCTATAATGGTAGCCTAATCACACTAGGAGGGACATGGACACGGACTATATTGGCTACGCTTGTATCAACACGGGGTTTAGTGAAAGGCCTAAGAGCCAGCGCATCACGACTAATCGATCGATGATTAAAAGGACTTTCGATGCGAAGGGAATTCATTACGCCTCTGAACTAACTCTATCTAATATAACCGATCTGATGGAGATTGTCAAGTGGAATGAGGAGAACGGGATTAAATTTTTTAGAATGAGTTCTGAAATGTTTCCTTGGGCTTCTCATTACAACATCGATGATATGCCACACATTCAAGAGATTTCAAAAAAACTTAAAGAAGTTGGAGACTTTGCTAAGGAACATAACCACAGGCTTACTTTTCACCCTGGGCCTTTTAACAAGTTGGCTTCACCTAAAGAGAATGTAGTTAAGAATACTATTATTGATTTAGAGATTCATGGTAAGATTATGGACTTGATGGGACTACCAAGAACTCACTGGGCTAAGATCAATATTCATGTTGGTGCTGCTTATGGAGATAAGCCAACAGCACTTGCTACATTTTGTAAGAACGTAGAGAGACTTTCACCGGCAGTAAGAACTAGGCTCACCGTTGAGAACGATGATAAGGCTTCTTTATACTCTACAAAAGAACTTTATGAAGAAGTATATAAACAAACTGGTATTCCTGTTGTTTTTGATTATCACCACCATAAGTTCTGTACTGGTGGTCAAACAGAAAAAGAGGCATTAGAGTTGGCTTGTAGTACCTGGGGTGATATTATCCCAGTGGTACATTACTCAGAGTCTGCTAGAGAAGAACAGAATAACTCTAAGATTAAAGAACAAAAGCACTCTGATCTAATATATAATAAGATTAATACTTATAATAATAATATTAATATCATGGTTGAGGCTAAAAGAAAAGAACTTGCAGTACTTAAATACAAAAAGGAGGTTTTATTATGATCACTGCTCAAACTATTTGCGCTCTCGCCATTTCGCTTTGGACTGCCGAAGCACCAAACTGGTATGAGCCACGAATTCCAGCAATGCAAGAAACTTGTGAAGACATCGCCAACCAGGCAGAGCAAAGAGGCCACGATCCAACTTTGTTGGTTTCGTTGGCCTGGGAAGAATCTCGCTTTCGCTGGGTTGAAAGCTCAGCAGGTGCTGTTGGGCCACTTCAAGCTTTGCCTTCTCTCTGGTGCCCTAATGGTATAGAGAGGGGTTGTGATTTAATTGAGGCTGGATTTTTAGCTTTTGAGACGTTTCAAGACCAGTGGCCAAGAGTTGAAGACACATTATGCCACTATAATGGAGGCAATCGCTGTGGGCCTTCTTCGTATCGGTATGCTGGCCGAATTATTGAACGCTGGCAAGACTTAGCTTTTCGCTTGTATGGCGGAGATGGGTGCTAATATTTAATGATTGGTGAATATTATTCTAAAAAACACAACTTAGATATTGGAGATTTAGTACTTTATAGAAAAAAACTTTATTTATTACTTGATCTTTTTATAAAAAATGATAGAATAATGTATGTAAGGCTAGAATCCGTTGATGATGATAGCAAAATAGAAATACCAGCAATTTACATTGACAACAAAGAACACAGAAGCACTTAGCTTATTTGAGACTGGAGATTTAATTCTTGGAATATCTGATCACTATATTGATGATATTCTTATGGGTGTCGTAACCCAAAGAAAGAAACTAATGGGATTTTATTGTTATAAGATTCAATGGGTTCTTGATGTTTCACTTAATGAGATTCCAGACCTTGATTTAGAATGGGTAAAAGAAAAAGAAATAAGTTTATACAAAGAATCTATTAAAGTATAGGAGAAAATAAATGAGTCAAAATTTAAACATTACAGTTCGACCTGAAGATCTTGAAGACGTAGAGTGTGAAAACTGCGGATCAAAGTTTTTTGAGCAAGTTGTTCAAATTAAAAGAATGTCTGCTCTTCAATCACCTTCGGGGCAAACTTCATACGCACCAATCCCAGTTTTTCGCTGCACAGAGTGCAAGACGGTTAATTCCGAATTTACACACTAGTTATAGTATAAACTTTAGTCATTTAAGGAGAAATTTTAATGACTGAGCAAAAACTACTAGAATTAATTCAAGAAATGGTCGCTTCTCACTGTGGCTGTGTTGATATGCAGCCACCCCCAGTGGTGGTTGTTGGTGATCCTGGCCCGACAGTCGGAGCGGAGATTGAGCACGAGCCAAATGAAGGCTATATGGTAATGCAAAACCTTCAAAAAATTCACGAATACAGCGGAAAACTTGTCGCAATGCTTGATGAAAGCATGGATCTTCCAGAATGGACTGAGGATAAGCTTGCAACTTGTGCAGACCGCATGTCTTCGGTTTATCATTATCTTGAATACAAAACAGGCAAAGGGCCTGTTTAATGCATGAAGAATTAGTAAATGAGTTTTATCCGTTTGCTAAACAGCACCTAGGATTTAACAAAGATCCAAAAATTAACTTTATTGAAGATGGAGAGAATGCCCAGAACCCAATGGGATATACCGGGCACTACGATCCTTCTACAATGGTTATTACTATTTATATTACAGGAAGGCACCCAAAAGACATCTTAAGGTCCCTTTCGCACGAGTTAGTTCATCACGCACAAAACTGCCGTGGCGAAGACTTGATGATTAAAACACACGACATTGACGCTGACCCTCATTTGAAAGCAATGGAAGACGAGGCTTTTCACATTGGGTCTGGAAGGTTAATGAAAAGATTTCAAAAACAAATGGGAGGATATCCAATGAGTGAAGATTCAAAACCAGATTATCTCGACCTTGATAAGGACGGAGATAAGGAAGAGCCTATGAAGAAAGCAGCCAAAGAGGCTGAAGAAGACAAAGAAGAAAAAGAAACACAAACTGAATCAAAAGACTACCACACCAAAAAGAACTTCATGCTTCATGACATGTTGCTTCGTAAGTTTGGTATTAAAAAAGGAGATAAATAATGGCATCACCAAGAACAAGAAAAATCCGTAAGCTTCGTGCAATGCGCCGAGCCCAAGCAGCAGTCGAGGTCCCGGCCGTAGCGCCAGAGCCCGCACCTGCGCCAGAGCCCGCACCTGCGCCAGAGCCTGTAGTTCTCGATATGACACCAGAAGAAGATGTGATTGTTGTATCTAACACAGATTACAGCAAAATGACAAAAGCAGAGCTCACTGAAGATCTTGACGCTCGTGGTGTTGAGTACTCACGATACGCTTCAAAGGCAGAACTAGTTAAACTAGCAGAGGGCTAATAATGCTTAAAAGATTAGAAAAAAAGTTTAATGACTTCTTGTATCTCAACGAAGGTAAGTCAAAAAAAAGAACTTTAAATGAGATCTTAGAAGCAGCAACAAGGCACCTTGAAGCAATGAAGCCTCGTTCTATGAGAGAACAGGGCGCTTTGCGTTCTGCTTTGCAGGAAGTTAGAGCAGCAAGACTAGAATCTCGGCGTCTTACAGAACGCCTTAAAACTCTTGAAGAACAAATAAAAGTTCTAGAAGAAGGAAGATAAAATGACGTCAATGTTCGTTAATGAGGGCGGTGTTGCTGGGCACATGTCGCATCTTTATGACAACCCGGCACTAACTTTTGAGCAGATAAAAAAGATATTTGTAGCTGCAGCTCAGGGCGAACTTGAAGGAACAGAAAAGACCGATGGTCAAAATCTTTACATTTCTTATTCTGTAAAAGACGGGAAAGCAAAAGCAGCAAGAAATAAAGGAAATATTAAACAAGGCGGCCTTGATGCCGCCGGCCTTGCTGTTAAGTTTGCAGGGCGTGGCTCGGTTGAGGAAGCATTTAATGATGCCTTCTCTGTGTTTGAGAAGGCGGTCCAATCACTGCCGGCAGAGACCCAAGAAATAATCTTTGGTCCTGACGCAAACATTTACTACAACGCCGAGATACAAGATCCAAGAAACGCAAACGTCATTAACTACGACACCAAAAACTTAACTATTCACCGTGTCGGTCATGCGTATTTCAACAAAGAAACTGGAAACGTCGAAAATGTAGATGTTTCCGAAAGTTTTCAAGCCTTGCAGAACGCTCTTGAAAAAATGCAAGAAGCAGTTGCGAAAGAGGAGTTCGGCGTTATGCTTAACCCTATTCGCAACTTGGATAAACTAAGCGACGAGACCCTAAACAAGAATCTGGCCGCCTTGGAGCAGGCTATTTCAAGGGTTGGTCTTTCAGATAACGACACAGTATTAGATTACCTTGTGGTAAAGATTGGTCCAATGGTAAAAGAAAAGTTCTCCTTTCTACCAGAAGAAGCGCAGAACATCTTAACAAAGCGCTTTGCAACTGGTAAGAAAAGCGGAGAATATTCAGTCTCTAAGCTTAAATCATCAGTCCCAGCCGAGCAATTGCAAGCATTCTCCAGAATGGTTAAAGAAGGGGATGCTAAGTTTCGAAAAGCGGCAGTTGTTCCTTTGGAAAAAGTTGTCCACGACTTCACTGTCGACGTTCTAGAAGGCCTTCAGTCTCTTTTTATTCTTGATAACTCAACAGAAGTTGCAAGGTTGAAAAGTGAAGTAGCCACCGCCATTAAGGCCATTGAAAGCTCCGGAAACGAAGAGGCAATGGAGATACTTAAAAGCCAGCTAGAAAAACTCAAAACAGCAGATCGTGTAACCACCGCTGCTGAGGGTTTTGTTTTTGACTGGGATGGTAAGACTTATAAGTTTACTGGAAACTTTGCACCCATCAATCAAATCCTGGGCTTGTTTAAGTATGGCCGAGGAAGCATACCAGCAATGCAGCCCCTGAATGAACAAGAGGGTGGAGGCAAAACAACCGCCGTTATTGCCGGGGGTTTCAAGCCTCCACACCGAGGTCACATGGAGATGGTTGAGTATTATGCAGACAAGGCTGATGAGGTTAAAATCTATACCTCTAAATCAAAACCCCGAGAAGGCATAACTCAAGAACAATCAGAAGAACTTTTTAATCTTTACCTAAAAGCAGCAGGTCTGGAAAATAAAGTTGAAATTATTCCTGATGATAACCCACTCGGGATGACGTTTGCTTACCCAGAGCAATTAGCAGAAGAGGGAGAGCACGTTATTGTTGGTGGAAGTGATAAAGGCGGCGATTTTGAAAAACGTTACAATGAAAAATCACAAGACACAATAAGATCTTACGCATCAGAAAGAGACGTAACAGTAGATTTTGATCCTTATCTAGTATCTACAAGTCCAGTTAGTGCAACCGACTTTCGAGAAGCAATCCTTAGCGGAGAAGACATTTCACCATTCATACCAGATGAAGTCAATCCAGAGGAAGTTTTGGAAATTTTGAAAAAAGAAGAAACCTTGGATGAAGTGTCCGCTGGCGGCGCTGGCGCTGTCGCCGGCTTTGCCGGCCCGTTTGGGGAAGAAGATAAAAAGCGCACTATTTATAGAGAGATGCAAGAAAATTACTTTATTAAAAGAGAAGATTTAATGGAAGAAATAAAACTACGCAAGGCAATTCGCAACATTCTTACTGAGGGTAAGAAGAAAGAACTAAATGAGGAGCGCCGCCTCCGAAAAGTTATTCGAAGAATGCTAACAGAAGCAAAGCAGGCAAACGAAGTTGTGTATAAAAATACAGGAATTAATAAACTTCGTGATTTACTAAGAAACATTATTCCAACAATTCAAGATGACTATAAGGACTTAACAACATCCTCAGCCCAGCGTGAGGCGTTTAAGAACCATCTAATGATTGGAGTTCAAAATCTTCTTGGTATTGCTGATATATCAAAAAGCACAGAGAATAACCCTGCAGCAAGTCTAGAGCTTGAAGAAGAGATTGATATTGAAGTTAGTGATGATCCTGCGAGAATGGACTTAGGGCTCGGCAAGAAAGAAGATCCAAGCCCGGAGCCAGAAGATAAAAGGTCAGAAGAGGAAAAGCTTGTTAGCGACGACGAGCTGCCCACAGACCCTGATCAACTAACTGGCATGCGGGAAGCAGCAGTGACTCTTAAAAAGATTCAAACTCAAATCTTAAATATGTATGAAACTCTCTCAAACCCAGAAGACGAAAAAGCATTTAAAGAATACATAGTTCCAAATATTGACGCTCACCTAAAAGACTTCGAAGGCGAAATAACGCCAGCACCAGAAGTTGAGGTTGAAGATCCTGTTGGGTCTGTTGAGGTCGAGCCAGAGGTAGAAGAAGAGCCTATTGTTGAAGATCAAATTGATCTTTCAGAGAACCTTCTTCAAAAACTAACTAACTTGCTTTAAGTGAGAAAAACAAAAAGTAAAATAAAAAGAACAGATTTTTCTATTGTAAAAGAACTAAAAGACAAGAACCTAGTCGATGACAGGTTCTTGGTTCGAATTTCAAACATACCATTAGAAGATCTTATTGCTTGCAAGCTTGAAGTTCTTAGCCATAAAGTAAATGGAAAGATGTTTGGTTTAAGTTTAGCAAGATCAATAAAAAAAATAACTCAAGAAGCCTTAATTAAATACGCTAGGTCTGTTTGCAGTTCAAATCAAGAAGCAGCAATGTTTTTAGGTATTGACGTAATGGCCTTAGATATGTTAGAATTAAATCTTAAATTAAAAGGGGATGAACTGGTATCGACTTGGAATGAAAAATAAATTGTGCAAGAGCGTGGCTGGTCATACGAAAACCAGAAAAACTATATTTGCCAACACAAATACCGAATTTGACTCTGCTGCCCTAGCAGCATAATCAACGGGGCGGCAACTGCCTTGTTACCCAAAGTTGCGATTTGTAGCCTTAGTGACTATTTAATGTAGATACCCTTATTGTATAAGGTGGCTTTGTTAGCCGGGTGGTTGGCTAACTAATCTTGTAAATGACGATTTATTTGTAGTTTTGAACACGTGGGTTCGACTCCCACCATCTCCACTTTAAAATGAAAAAAATAATAATTAAAAAACATCCTCATGAAAAGCTAATAGCAACTTTATTAATTTTAAACCTCTTAGATCTCTGTATAACTATTTTTGCAGTTGAGGGAGGACTGGGGGAAGAAATGAATCCAATTATGGGTTATTTCTTAAATCAATCACCTTTAGCGTTTGCATTATTTAAGATTTTTGTAATGCAACATGCTTTAATGATGGAAATAAATAAATTCCACAAAAAAGGAACACCAGCCAAAAAATGGATGTGGTATTTCTTGATTGCGGTATACGGAGCAACAGTATTATGGAACACAATAACAGTAAGTTTGCATTATTTTGGGATCTGGGTCTAACAATTATAATTGGCGCAGCATTCCTATCAACATTATCAGCAGTAGCATAGTCTGTAAGTCCGTCATTTGCCCCCTAAGAGACTTGACAGGTCTTTTGGTGCCTGTTATAGTGTATCTACTATGAAGGTCTTAGGAGGCATCCCACGAAGTTCTTACATCGCCTGTTCTGGCGGCGTCGACTCTATGGCAGCACTTTCGTTTGTGCGGAACAATCCGCAGAATAAAACGGAGGTGCTTTTTTATGATCATGACACGCCAACTTCAAGAAGGGCCTATCTCTTTTTAAGAGAATACTGCAAAGAGCATAAAATCAAGTTAACTTCTTCTAGAATGGAAATTGCCATACCGCAAGGGGCAAGCAAAGAAGCATTTTGGAGAGAGCAAAGATACTCTTTCTTTTCTAACTTTAAAGCAAAACCTATTATCATGGCACATCACTTAGATGATGTTGTTGAGACTTATATTTTTTCAATGATAAATGGAAACGACTTTACGATTCCCTATTCAAAAGAAAATATTATTAGACCTTTTCTTTTAACAAAAAAAGAAGATATGGTTAATTGGTGCGAAAGAAAAGAAGTTCCTTGGTCCGAGGACACCACAAACAAAGATAATAACTTTGCAAGAAATAGAATTCGCAACGTTATTCTTCCAGAAATTAAAAAAATTAACCCTGGTATTCAAAAAGTTGTTGCAAAAAAGGTAAAAAGTGAGTATATTAGAGTTAATGGTTCGCAGTAATCCAGCAGTATAGTAACGTTCGTCCCTCCTGTTCCGCTGCAAAAACTGCTATTGGGACCTATAGCTCAATTGGTTAGAGCACCTGCCTCATAAGCGGTTGGTTCCAGGTTCGAGTCCTGGTGGGTCCACTAAATTATTATGTATCAAAAAATTATAGAAAACATAACACCAGTAGCAATTGCTGCTTTTTTCTTTTTCCTTATCGGAAAGATGACTGGTGTTGCGGCAACAGTAGCTGTCTTGGCAGGGAGCAATTCAGCAGTTTCTTTGATTTCTTTGTACGCTGGATTAATTTTTATTTCCATTCTTCTTTGTCTATACGATGGTTATAAGACAAGAACAAAAAACTTCCCTTCAAAAGAAGAAGTAAGAGAACTTGCTAAACAATATGGATTATTAAATGAATAACAAACCAATAGAAGATTTTGCTAAAATAACTAATATATTTTATGATGAAAAAAAATCAAGTTTAACTTATTATAAGTTTATTTTAACAATAAAAACTAGTTTAAATACTTCAAAAAGACAAGTAGTTTACACTCATCGTTTTGATATCCCTAAAAGATTCAAAAAAGCCATGAATGATAAAACTTAAGTACTATTTATGTAAAGGAGTTACAATACATGGCAAAGAAAACATATGCGCTTGATACAAACGTCCCACTAACAGACCCACAAGCGCTCTACGCTTTTGAGAATAACGATATTCTACTACCTTTCAAGGTCTTAGAGGAGTTAGACAAGCATAAGAAAAGACAAGACGGCATTGGAAGAAATGCCCGTGAAACAATTCGAATTCTAGATTCTCTAAGAGAGGCTGGCTCTTTAAAAAAAGGAGTAAGACTCGGGAAGGGGATGGGTATCCTTAGAGTCTTGCAACTAGATAAAAAAGACTTAACAGCATGCCCCGATATTAACATTGTAGATCCTGATAATGAAATCATCTGCTCTGTTCTTCAAAGCGCAAAAGAATCACCAAGAAGAAAGCACATTGTCGTCTCAAGAGACGTAAATATGCGAGTCAAGTGTGATTCACTTGGCGTACTTTGTGAAGATTACAAAAAAACAAAAGTTGTAAAAGACACAAGCGAAATCTATACAGGTTTTTCTTCTGTTCTTGTTGATGATGAAGTTGTCGACCAGTTTTATGCTGGCGAAGAAGTCACCATTGAAGGAGAGTATCACCCAAACGAGTTCTTGATGCTTGTTTCAAATGCAAACGACAAGAAAACAGCACTCGCAAGGCACATGAGGGCAGAGGCGCCCCTAAAGAAGGTTCGCTCAGGAGAGAAGGTTAGAGTATTCAATTCGCTCTCTCCAAGAAATAAAGAGCAGGCTTTTGCGATTGACTTACTTTACGATGAGTCAATTAGCCTTATTAGCCTTATTGGCAAAGCGGGAACAGGCAAGACCTTAACAGCAATTGCGGCCGGGCTAGATTTAGTATTAGACAAGTCTGATTATAAAAAACTAATTGTATCACGCCCTGTTATGCCCATGGGCAAAGACATTGGCTTCCTCCCAGGTTCCCTTGAAGAAAAGATGATGCCTTGGCTTGCGCCAGTTCAAGACAACCTAGAAACTCTTCTTGGTGGCAAGGAGCACTTTAAAATGTTCCAAGAGAAGGGAGTGATTGAGATTGAAGCGCTAACTTATATTCGTGGTCGCTCAATTAACAATGCTTTTATTGTTATTGATGAGGCGCAAAACTTAACAATGCACGAAATTAAAACTATTATTACTCGTGTTGGAAACAATACAAAAATTGTTTTAACTGGAGATATTGAGCAAATCGATAACGACTACACAGACGAGACCTCAAACGGCCTTGCTTATGCAGTAGAGAAGTTTAAGGACTTTGAGATTTCAGGCCACGTAACACTAATTAAAGGTGAGAGATCAAAAATTGCTACTCTTGCTTCTAAGATTCTATAAGAGGTAAAAATGGAAAACATTAAATCACTAGAAGATGCACTACAAAATCCGGATTTAAAAGAAACAGTTCAAGTTGATAATAAACTAAAAGACTTTATTGTTGATTTTACCGGACAGCAACTTAATCCTGAAAACAGCGAAGTGACCGTAGAAATGGTAATTGAAGTCCTTGCTTCACATTTTCCAGAAGTTACGTTTGCTCTTGCTGAAGAAAATTTCCTTAGAGGTTATGAACAGGCTCTATCTGATGTAGATGCAATGAGAAAGGATGAGGTCGATGAGTAATTTTTTTACCCTATACAGAGGGAACATTGAAGTCTTTATACAGGATGGTGTTAAATATAATTTTAAACCAGCCTTAGAAAAACTTCAAAAAATAATACCAGATTACTTTCTTCTACAAGGTATCGACATTATTTACATTGGCGAGTTCTCAGACTTAAGAGATAGAAACCTAAACGCTGCTTATGCAGACGGCGCAATCTACGTCTTGCCAGAACAATCGTCAGACGAAGACTTTTTAGACGATGTTGTTCACGAGGTTGCTCACTCCCTAGAAGAAAGATTTACTGATTTTATTTATGATGATGGAGGAATTCAAATAGAGTTTAGAAAAAAGTATTTAAAACTTCTTGAAATAATCTCAAAACAAGCAAAAATAAAAGTACCAAAAGAGTTTTCTACAAAAATACCATTCTCTTACAGCAAAGAATGGGACAAGTTTCTTTACGAGGTAGTTGGCTATGATTCACTTCATTTACTAACTGCCGGCCTTTTCGCTTCCCCCTACGGCGCAACTTCCCTCAGAGAGTACTGGGCGAACGCCTTCGAGCACTTTTACTTGACAAACGCCGCCGAAGTTGCTAAGATCTCACCGGAAGCGTACAGAAAGATAAAGGAGCTAGATGACACGGCCAAAACTACATAAACAACATATTTCATACTCAGAGTTATCAAACTGGTATAAGTGCCCTTGGTACCACAAGTTAGTCTACATTGACGACATTGCTGGTTTCAAGGGCTCTGCGCATACTGCGTTTGGCTCAGCAGTTCACGACACAGCAGAACAACTTCTCTTAGAAGGCATCCAAGAGCCTGTGCCGTTTTTTAAAAAAAGCTTCGAAAAAAATATTAATCAATTAAAGAAAGACGAAGTAAGTTACGATGATAAGTTAGTAGAGCAAATGAGAGCCCAAGGAGAAGAGTTGGTAGAGCTTATCCTCCCAGCGCTTCGAGTTGAGTTTGGAGACTTTGAGCTAATCGCAGCAGAGTATCCTCTTTATGAAAACTGTAAAGATGACCTGGGCTTGAATTACGACTTTTCTTTTAAGGGGTTCATCGATCTCATTATTAAGACACGAGACGGCAAAATTCGTATCTTAGATTACAAGACTTGCTCTTGGGGCTGGAAAGCAGAAAAGAAAAGCGATAAGATGACAAACTACCAACTGGTCCTCTACAAGTATTTTTATGCTAAAAAATACAATATCCCGCTAAAAGATGTTGAGTGCCACTTTGCTCTTTTAAAAAGAACAGCAAAGAAAAATAGAGTAGAAATATTTAAAATTACCTCTGGACAAAAAAAAGTAAATAATTCTATTGACTTTACTAAAAAGGCAGTATACAATATGCATAAAGGTGTATATATTAAAAATCGATTGAACTGCACCTATTGTGAATTTAAAAATACAAAACACTGTCCGAGGTAAAATGACAAAGAAAATAAAGATCTTTACGATTTCCGACATGCCACTTTCACCATCTGGCGTCGGAACTCAAACAAAGTATGTAATTGAATCACTTTTAAAAACTGGAAAGTTTCAAGTGGTTTCTTTCGGGGGTGCGATAAAGCACCCTAAATACGAGCCAATAAAAACAGAAGAGTGGGGCGATGACTGGGTTATTTATCCAGTTAATGGCTTTGGAACCCCTGATATGGTCCGGTCGGTATTGAGAAATCACCGACCGGACCTTTTGTGGTTTATGACCGATCCTCGCTTTTTCGGGTGGCTTTGGGAGATGGAAGACGAAATTCGCTCTCAAATTCCAATGGTCTATTACCACGTTTGGGATAACTTCCCTGCGCCAATGTATAACCAGAAGTTCTATAACTCAAATGATGTTATTTGCACGATCTCAAAGGTTACAGATGCCATTGTAAGAGAAGTTGCCCCAGATGTTGAATGTCATTACATCCCGCACGCTGTCGACGGAGAAATTTTTAAGTCCTTACCAAAGGCTGATGCAACTAAACTTAGAAAAGAGCAACTTGGTGAGAGTGCAAATAAGTTTATTTTCTTTTGGAATAACCGCAACGCACGCCGCAAGCAGTCTGGCACTTTGCTATTTTGGTTTAAGGAGTTCCTAGAGAGGGTTGGAGAAGATAAGGCAACTCTTGTTATGCATACAGAGCCTAAAGATCCAAACGGACAAGACTTAGAGCACATTGCAAAGAAGCTAGAAATGGATAAAAACGGCCAAGTATTTTTCTCAAAGCAAAAGTATCCGCCGCAAATCCTGGCAAATATGTATAACATGGTAGATTGCACTATTAACATTTCAGATGCCGAAGGTTTTGGTCTCGCAACCCTGGAATCTTTATCTTGTGGAACCCCAATTATCGTAAATATGACTGGTGGCCTCCAAGAGCAGGTTACTGATGGTGAGAACTGGTTTGGAATTGGCCTAGAGCCCGCCTCAAAGGCCGTCATAGGCTCTCAAGACATTCCTTACATCTACGAGGACCGTATCAACAAGGAAGACTTTATAGAGGCCCTCACGACGATGATGGAAATGAGCGAGAAGGACAGAGAGGCGCTTAGCCAAGCCGGCCGAGAACACGTACAAAGAAACTACAACTTTGATGCATTCTGTGAAAAGTGGCCCCAGATCCTAGAAGACATTCACAATAGACACGGATCTTGGGATAGTAGAAAGATTTACAGAACTTGGACTTTTGAGGAGGTAAAATAATGAAAAGAATTTTAGTTAGAGGACCCGCATTAACACAATCAGGCTATGGAGAGCACACAAGACTAGTGCTCCGCTCTCTTCGCTCCAAAGAAGAAGACTTAGACATTTACCTTATTTCAACCTCCTGGGGTGCGACAAACTGGATTTTTGAGGATGATGAAGAGCGTGCTTGGATTGATTCCTTAATCCAAAAGACAAGCATGTTGCTTGAGCAAAAGCAAATGCCCCAGCCAGACGTCTCAATCCAAGTCACAATCCCTCTTGAATGGGAGCGTATCGCACCGATCAACATTGGCGTTACCGCAGGTATCGAAACCACAAAGATTGCGGGAGAATGGATTGAGAAGGCAAATATGATGGATAAGATCATTGTTCCTTCCAATTTTGCTCGCTATGCTTTTGATGAGACGTCTTATGACGCCCAAGACACCCAAACAGGGCAAGTTGTCAAGGGGTATAAGAATGAAACTCCCATTGAAGTTATTCCTTATCCAAGAAAAGATTGGAAGTTCGTTGATAACCCAGAGTCTTTTGAAAATCAAATTTCTTTTGAGACCGACTTTAACTTCCTGGCAGTTGCCCAATGGGGGCCACGCAAGAACTTGGAAAACCTTATTAAGTGGTTTATTGAAGAAAACTTCGATCGTGAGAACGTAGGCCTGGTCCTTAAAACCAACTTAGCCAAGAACTGTGAAATCGATCGTGTTGCTTGTGTTGAGAGACTACAACAACTCTTAAATCACGAAGACTACAAAGACAGAAAGTGCAAGGTGTACCTTCTTCACGGATACATGTCAGAAGAAGAAATGGCTCTTCTTTACCGCCACAGAGACATTCACGCCTTTATCACAACAACCCACGGTGAAGGGTACGGCCTTCCTTTATTTGAGGCTGCACAAGCAGGACTCCCAATCATCACACCAGCATGGTCCGGACACGTTGACTTTTTGACAATGCCCGTGAACGGAAAAAATAAGTTTATCCCAATGAAGGTGGATTATGACCTTCGGCACATTCAAGAAAGCGCTGTTTGGGATAAGGTTCTCGTAAAAGACTCAATGTGGTGCTTCCCAAAAGAAGGATCGTTTAAGATGAAACTTCGCTCCATGATGGATAACCACGGAGCAATGAAAAAGAAGGCAGTTCAGTTGGCTGATTGGCTTGAGAAAGAATGGCCAGGTGATGAGGAAGTTTGGGACAACTACGTAGAAAATATATTTTCAAGTTTAAACTTTAATCTAGACGATCTTCCTACAATTTTAGAAATTTAATTATGCATAAAAAAATAATTTATGTATCTGATAATTTTACTAAACATTTTCAAGGCGGAGCAGAGCTTTCTGATGGTGTTGTTATAGACTTCTTAGCTTCTTGTGGCCATGATGTTGAGTGCATTAGAAGTTTTAATTTTAATCCTTTTAATATTAGTAAACAAAATCAAACATTTATTATTTCAAATTTTATAAAACTTTCAGAAATTAATAAAAAATGGTTTATTAATTCTAAAATAAAATATATTATTATTGAAAGAGATCAAAAATATGTTAAAACAAGAAATACAGCAATGTATAAAAATTTTATTGCACCAGAAAATCAAATTATAAATCAAGATTTTTATAAAGCTGCTCATAAAGTGTTTTGCCTAACAAGCCACTCAGCTAAAATTTTATTAAATCATATAAATTTAAACAATGTTGAATCTCTTGGATGCACACAGTTTTCAGAAAATCAATTTAATATATTAGAAAATAATTTAAATAATAAAAAAAATAACAAATTTGCAATTATACCAGGAAAAAGAAGTGATTTAGCAATAAAATATTGTCAAAAAAATAATTTAAATTTTGAAATAATAAAAAAAACAAATTATAAAAATTTTATTCAAACACTATCTCAGTACAAAGGGTTAGTATTTTTTTCACATGCAGTTGAAACCTGTTGTCGCCTTTTGGTTGAGGCAAGGGTCTTGAATCTTAAGATATTAACAGACAACAAAAATGGATGTACATATGAAGAGTGGTTTATTAATTACAAAGGAGAAAAATTATTAAATTATTTAAAAAAAGAAATGCCTAATAATTTAAAAAAAATAGAAAAAGAATTATGAAATTAGTTTTAATAGGTAAATTTAATGAAATATATCATGAAGAAGGAAAAGCTAGGGGCTTCCTGGAGTTAGGTTGTGAAGTTTATAGGTTTGATGAGAGGAATTTTGATGTATCCGATAGAGAGATTATAGTAAAAAAAATACAACCAGATGCTGTAATCTATACAAAGTTATCAATTAAAGATCCTTTAGAAACAGTTTTATATTTTAAAAAACACAATATAAAACTTGTATCATGGTATCCAGATTATTGCAATGTAGGAGAGTGGGAAAATTCAGCTTTTAATATAAAAGACATTAAAAACTGCCCAATGTCAAAATCGGATCTAGTTTTAATACCTGACTCAACAAACAAAACCAGGTGGGCAGACTTGGGCGTCAATCAAGAGTTGGTGAGGCAGGCAATATCAAAAGAGTTTTGTTACCTATCTCCACCTAAAGAAGAGTGGAAAAGCGATATTGTTTTTATAGGATCTTTAGTTAATAATTCTCTATACAGTTATCGCTATAAATTAGTTAATTTTTTAACCAAAAATTATGGTAATAAATTTATACACCTAGGTAGTAACAACCCGTATCAAATAAGAAATTCAGAATTAAATACTTTAATATCATCTACGAAGATTGTTATCTGCGACAGTGTGCATGCAAAAGGCTACTGGTCTAATCGAGTGTATGAATCAATGGGTCGAGGAGGTTTTTGCTTGCACTCGTACACAGAAGGACTAGAAGATGAGTTCATCATTGGCGAACACTTAGATATTTATAGACACAATGACTATGCAGATTTAAAAGAAAAAATTGATTATTATTTAAAAAATTCTAAATTAAGAGAAGAAATAGCAAAAAAAGGCTTTACTTTTATAAAAGAAAACCATACAATAACACATCGATGTTTAGAGGTAATTAAAAAAATAAAAAACTTATGAAAGTAGGAACAATAATATACGCTACAGATAGTGGGCTGGGAATATTAGCTAAAGATTTTTATGATAACGGAATTATCACAGATGTTTTAGTTCAGTCTCATGGAACGCTTAAAAATAATCTACACTGGTATAAAAACTCTAGTGTTTTATCGCCTGTAGAAAATATTGCAACATCTAAAAATTCAACACCAGAACATAAAAAAAATCTTATAAATGACTTTTTAGAAAAAATAGACATTCTTTTTTTGTTTGAAATTGAGTGGTACAGTGACATTGTACAAGAAGCTAGAAAAAGAGGTAAAAAAGTTATTTTTATGCCAATGTACGAGTGCTCGCCTTTTCCTATTTTGGCAGATTGTTATTTGACAACATCAGATCTAGACCATCAATACTACAATAAGATGTATAGTGGTTTAAATGTAGAAAGAATTAATGTACCAGTTAACTCTTCTGTTGTGTGGAAAAAAAGAAGTTGTGCTAATGTTTTTGTGCACAATGCTGGAAACTTAAGGCAGGGAGATAGGAATGGTACACAAGCAATATTAAATTCAATTGAATTTATAAAATCAAAAAATATTAAAATTATAATAAGATCACAGCATGATAATATAAAATTTAACAATCTTGATTCAAGAGTCACTATTGATATATCAAACAAAAAGTTTGAAGACCTCTGGTCTGAGGGGGATGTTTTCTTATTCCCAGAAAGATGGAATGGCCTTTCTCTGCCTCTCCAAGAAGCCCACGCTTCAGGGATGATGGTGATGTGTGGCGATCGTTTTCCGGTAAACACCTGGCTTCCAGCAGAGCCTTTAATTAAAGTTAACAGCTATACAAAAAAAAGTATTATAAAAAACATTCCTTTTAAGTCAGCTGACTATAATCCAATTGAAATAGCAAATACTATCGATAAATTTGCAAATAAAAACATAGAAAAATATTCTTTAATTGGAAAAAAATGGTCTGAAAAAAATAGCTGGAATGTAATGAAAAAAAAATATTTACAAATAATTCAAAAAATTTATGAAAATTAGTTTAATAAAACCAAACAGTGTTAATATCAATCCTTGGGTTAGGGGCTTTAAAGAGGCCGGTGTCGAAGTCTGTATTAACTACTGCACAAAAGATTGCGACTTTATATTAGGGGCTTCACACTCCCAAGTTCAGAACATAATTTATCTGCACAATCAATTCCCAGACATACCAATGATAAACTACAACTGGGATCTTTATGGGTGGGTTGATGTACATAGTACGGCCGGCTACAATTGGAAAGCTTATGGAGAGGTACTTAAGAAGTCTTTAGAGATATGGGCGCCCTCGGAAGAGGTGATTCTTAGAACAGGAGAGTTTTTTAATTTAGAAAAAAAATGTAGAGTAATAAAAACTTTTGCAAGACTTTTTGATTATGATGGAAAAATAGAAGATAATAGATACATATATCAGCCAATGAGATACTATAAAAAAGATAAAAATTTTGGCTGGCTTAAAAAAGCATGCCTTGAATTAGAAATACCTCTTTATGAATCACTACACCGACTATCTGAATCAGAATTTAGAAAAATTATTGCCGGCTGCAGCTTTATGGTAACAGAGTACCACGAGGCCTCCACCGGCGGGTTAACCCTGATCGAAGGCTTCAGGCTTGGCAAGCCTGTTGTTGTAAGCGATTCAAAATACATGGGTGCAAGAGATTATTTTGAAGATAAGGCAATTTATTTTAAAGACAATAGCTATGAAGACTTCAAGCAGACAATAAAAAGAACCTGGGAGAATACCCCTAAGCTAGATTTAGAAATGTGCAAAAAACACACAGATCAGTATTTGCTAAATAAAATGATAGACAAAATGACAAAAAGAATGTATGAGCTTAAAAACTAAAAAAAATATATACATAGCAACATCTCGTGCGCTTGGAGAGCGCTGCAGGGAGTGGGCAAGGGCAAATTTACCAGAAAACTTTTGCTTGATTGAAGCAATAGAAGATGCAGATATTGTTATATCAGTTTTATACGATAAAATAATATCAAAAAATTTAATTAAAAATAAAAAATGCTACAATTTCCACCCAGGAACACTCCCTAAATATAAAGGCGCTGGAATTTACAGTTGGGTAATTCTTAATCAAGAAGAAAAAATGGGAATAACCCTTCATACTATTGAGGACGGCATAGACAATGGAAAAATTATAGAAATAAGAGAGTTTTTAATTCTTGAAGACGATACAGCCTTCTCTCTACACGCCAGAGGTAGCGAGGTTATGTATAAGATGTTCAAGGATTGGTTTTTAGACCTGCTCCACGAGAAGTACCTGGCCGTAGACCAGGCGCAAGGTGGAGAAGTTTATTATAGAAAAAAATTACACAATAAAAAAAATCTTTCGAAATTTATTAAAGCTTTTTATTTTCCAGGAAAAGAATCAGCATATTTTTTTAATAAAGAAGGAAAAAAAATTTATATAAATTACAACAAGGAGTAAAATATGAGAAATATTAAAAACTGCAATGTTTGTGTTATTGGCGGCGCCGGGTTTTTAGGATCCCACCTGGTGGACCACCTGATTGACGATAGGGAGTGCACTGTGCTTGTCTTGGACAACCTTCTAACCGGCCTTAAGAAACATATACATAGAGATGCTAAATTTTGCTGGTATGATATTAGGGATGATGAAGATCAATTAGCAAAAATTTTAATTGAAAATAAAATTGATTATGTTTTTAACTATGCAGCAGAGCCCTACATTCCAGAGTGCTTTGAGAGACCAATGCACTTTTTCGATATTAACGCCACATCAGTTTTGAGGGTTTTAAATGCATGCCAGAAGGCAGAAATTAAGGGAATCCTTCAAGTTTCATCTGCAGAAATTTATGGGGACATGAAGGGTAAGATAACTGAAGAAGACTTAGTTATCCCTCATTCTACTTATGGTGTTTCTAAGGTGGCTGCTGATGGGTTAGTTCAGGTTAGGTGGAGGGAGGCAAAAGTGCCGGCAATTGCAATGCGGCAGTTTAACTGTGTTGGAGAAAGGGAGACGCACCCTTATGTAATACCAGAGATAATTTCACAATTAAACACCTCAAACAAGCTTAACCTTGGCAATAATTCATTTAGAGATTTTCAATACTCTAGAGATGCAGTGACTATGGCTGTGGAGCTCTTAGAGAAGGGCGAGTTTGGAGAGGTCTATAACATGGGGAGCGAAGAAGGGATAAAGATTTACGATCTCGCAAGGCTTATTGGTCAATTGATGGGTCACGAGGATGTAGAGATTACTGTTGATGAAAGTAGAGTTAGGCCTTGGGAAATCTGGCACCTACAGTCTGATAATACTAAGTTATATTCTGTAATCGGAAAAAAGACACCTACATCTTTAGAGGATGCACTAAAGAAAACAATTGTATACTACAGATCTAATGGTTGCAAGTGGGATTGGTAAATGAAGGTAGTTGATAATATTTACATACAAAGGGTCGTTAAGGAGTCTCTTGCAGTTGCTAAAAAAAAAGAAGCCTTAGTTGTCGGCGCCGGCGATTGCGCCACAGATTTTCATTTAATAAAAAATAATTTTGATGTTGTATCAACAGACTATAAAAAAGATGCGACTTACGAAAAAAGAATGAAAAATTATAACCATCTATTAAATTATCACATTGCAGATATTTTAAAATTAGACAGCTTTCCTGTTAAAAGTAGAGAAGTGGTTATTTGCATGGAGGTTTTAGAGCATTTAATTGAATATAAAAAAGCTTTTAAAAATTTATTGACTTTAACTGAAAAAAGACTTATTATTGGAGTTCCATGGAGAAAATCTTTTAATGACACTTCTCCGCCACCTGTAGGGCACTGTAATTTTTGGGACCTTGAAGCCACTGCAGGGTTTAAAGATATTCATGAATTTAAAAAACTTAGTGAACCTTATAGTTTTTATGTTGAAAAAATACTAACTAAGCCCGAAGACGCAACCAGGAATCAGGCTGCCTTACTTATAATTGTCGACAAAAAATGAATTTATATAATAATCAAGAATTTTGGATTGGTAGAGTCGAACAAGCTAAGCGCACCTCGCCACATACAGCAGTGTTTAGAGTGTCTAATGAGGAGTGGTGTAGGATAGTTAAAAATAGAGTTGATGTAATTAGACAATTTACGAGTCCGAAAGACAAAATAATTGATTTTGGCTGCGCTTATGGATGGCTATCTCAAGAAATTCCCAATCCTTATGTTGGAGTAGACCAGACCAAGGCCCTTGTAAGCTACGGCCGGGAACTATACCCGGGAATAGAGATAGTGCAAGAAAAGATGCAAAATAAATTACCTTTTGAAGATAACTCTTTTGATTTTGTTATTTCTTCGTGCGTGAAGCACGGGATTGTTGAGTGTGAAGAACTAGGCGAGATGCCAAAAGGCAGATGGGGAAAAATAGAAAAAGAGATGATGAGACTTGCGCCAGTGGCTATAATTTGGCCAAGCTACGGACCAGAGTATGAGGTGCTTAAAAGATGATGTCATTTGAGATTTTAGAAAAAGAGTTTGCTTCTTACATTGGCGTTAATTCTTGCGTTGCAGTAAACACCGGGACAGCAGCGCTTCATATCGCCCTAGAGGCTCTAGAGCTGCCACCTGAATCAGAGGTAATAGTTCCGCAATATACAATGGTTGCGACTGCCTGGGCTGTTCACTATGCCGGCCTTAAGCCTGTTTTTGTTGATTGTTGCGATGACTTATTAATAGATATTAATAAAATAAAAAATAAAATAAATAAAAATACAAAAATAATTATGCTAACTCATGTTTATGGCAGGGTGGTAAACATGAGCGAGATTGTAGCGCTGGCAAAAAAACATAACCTTAGAGTCATTGAAGATGCTGCTGAGGCCCATGGCTGCACTCATTCGGGAAAGATGGTGGGCAGTTTTGACATAGGTTGTTTTTCATTTTATAGAAATAAAATTATTTGTGGAGAGGAAGGCGGTGCTGTGGTTTCTAATGATGAAGAGTTTTTAGAGAGAGTGAGAGATATGAAGTCAATGTCTTTTGGTGTAGAGCACAATTATATGCATAAAAGAATTGGCTTTAATTATAGAATGACAAACAGCCAGGCGGAAATAATTCTTTCTTCTTTAAATGAAGTTGAAAAAAATATAAAAATTAGAAAAAATAATGAATTACTCTATAATTCATTAATTGATAAAAAATACCATATGCCTGAAAGGCAAGTGCCTTGGGTTTATGATATTAAAGTTAATGATAATAAAATAGTTGATTTACTAAGAGAAAAAGGAATAGCAGCCAGATATGGCTTTAAGCCGGTTGGTACATGCGCACCCTTCAACAGGAGTGCTAAAGGTACAAAGTCTTTAGAATTATCAAAAAAAATTATGTATTTTCCGTTAATGTTAAAAGATGAAAAAATTATAAAAATAGTTGATCAATTTAAAAAAATATTATAATATAAATAAAAAGGAGATAACTAATGCAACTATCAAATCAAGCAGCAGGAGCCCTGCTAATGGCTCTACAAAAATGCCTCTGGGAACAAACAGACATTATGCCCCTTCTTCAAGAAATGGTCTTTGAAGACTCTGATGAGGGATTAGTCGTCGTTAACCCACCAGTAGTGTCGGGGGATCTAGACGACCTAGAAGGGGCCGAAAATGAGGAAGGTTAAAAAGCCCTGGGGGCATGAAATTATCTGGGCAGAGACTGACCACTATGTTGGTAAGATTTTGCACATTGACGCCGGCCAGCGACTTTCACTTCAGTACCACAATCTTAAAGAAGAGACAGTCTATGTTCTAGAAGGAACACTCATTCTTTGGGATGGGAAAAATGAAGTTACTGCAATCGGCCAAGGTAAAACTTGGCATAATAAACCAGGGGACATTCATAGATTTTGTGCGCCAGAAGATGGCCACACTGTCCTCTTGGAGGTTTCAACACCTCATTTAGATGATGTTGTTAGAATTGAAGATGACTACAAGAGAACCTAATGCCTATTTACACTTTTCAATGTAATAAGTGCGGCTCGCTTTTAAAAGCGATGGTTGGAGCGGAGGAATCACCTTCCTCTTGCTCTGACGTCTCTCTGTGTGATGGAGAGGGCAAAATAACAAAGTCTCTCTCAAAGGTAAATATTCGCCGGCCTGTTGAGGAGAAAAGCAAGAAAGTTGGCGAACTAACAAAAGAATATATTGAAGAAAATAGAGAAGTCCTTAAGGACGAAAAACAAAAATTAGCAGACAGGATATTGGATTAATGATTTACTTACTTTTGACAACTTCGCTTCTATTTAATGTAATGCTTGTGTGGTATTCAAGAAAAATGGTTATTGATCTTTCTGATTTATCACAAGAGGTAGAAGAAGTTATAGCGGACCTTGACGTATACCATAAGCACGTCGAGCGCATTTATAGCTTGGAGACATTCTATGGAGACGAGACCCTACGTGCCCTTCTAGAGCACTCAAAGGCCGTCTCCGAGCGAGTAAAAGATTTTACAACCCTGTTTAGCCAACTAGAAGATGAAGAGCTTACAGAGGAACAAGAGGGCGAAACAAATGAGGAAAATGAAACAAACGAAGAAAGGCAAGAAGGGGAAATACCCAAGGAAAAAAAACACTTATTTTACGCAGGAACACGAAGACGCAATAATTAGTTATTGCAAGGCTTCCAAAAGAAGCGAAAAAGAAGTACTTTACTGCTCGCTTATCCAGCCAGCCTTTAACGAGATGGTTGATAAGATTGCTTACACATATAAGTTTAACTCTTTACCAAACTCAGAGGTTCTAAAAGAAGACTGCAAGGTTTTTCTTATTACAATTCTCGATAAGTTTAACCCAGATAAGGGACATAAGGCTTTTGCTTACTTTTCAGTTATCACAAAAAACTGGTTTATTGCTGAAACAAAGAAAAGAAAGAAGAAACTTCAAAAAGAAGTTGATTATGACGACATACCAGACTCGGTTCTTGAAGAAAAGCTTGTAACAACAAACCCTTACTACGAAAATCGAACAAAAGCAGAGTTTATTGAGGTTCTCCACGAAGAAATTGACTGGTGGAAAGAAGAAACATCAAACGAGCAAGATCAAAGGGTGCTAGAGGCTGTTGAGGTTTTATTCAGCTCTGCAGAGCAAATAGATATTTTCAATAAAAAAGCCATTTATGTTTATCTTAGAGAGATTACTGGCTTTAATACAAAGCAAATAACTTGCTCTTTAACAAAAATAAGAAAAAAATACCGCTTATTTAAGCAAGATTGGGATAACGGGGAAATTTAAACCTAAAACTATTTAGAATAGAGGTAGGTCAAATGTCATCAGACTCCCCAAGAAGAAGAACTAGAGAGAGGTTTGGATCTTTAAACAACTTAAGATCCAATCCTTTTTCTAGTAAAGAGAAAATCCTAGACATCACTCAAGGTATTATTGACCCTTTTGCTCAAATAGCGCAAAGTGTCCTTGAGAATAGCTATACTGTTGATTCTTTAAGTCGCTTTGGCAACACTTTCAACGCCAGAGTGTTGGCGGTGGCTGTTGGTAAGCCAGCCAGACACCAGTATCCGGACTTGTATAGCAACTCAACAACTGTATCGGCCGAAGGTGTAAGGGAAGTTCCAGAGTATTACATTTGTGTTCTTAGGGACGAAACGGACCACTTCACCCCAAACCCAGACGATTTCAGCACTAACTCAGAAAGTTACGTTGCCCTTGCTATGATGCAAGGCAGCGCCATTTCAGATAAGCCCGTGGCAGAGACTTTGGAACCTTTTGGGGAGGGCGATATTGTTGAAGTTTACAAGCCAAGTCAAAACTCCTGGAATGGTGCAAGAGTTAAGAAAGTTATTGTAAGAAATAACTTTGATATTGTTTTACCACCAGAGTCTTTATCTTCCCTTCCTTTTTTGGGCGGAATGGCCGGACAGCCTTTTTCTCGATTAGGCACCACCACCACAGGAAGAGCGCCCGCAGGGCGTAGTTTAGGTGCTCGACCTCCTGGTCTTGTACCAGTTGATGGCGCCGGCCGAATCATAGTAAGTGGCCACAATGCAGAAAACTCTATACCAATGTTTGGGAACGTTCCAGTAAGATACCGCCTTGGGAATGACGGGCGTCCAATGGATCTTAGTCTTCCACATAGGGAAAGAGGCGGGCAGGAAATAAGGTTTATAACAATACACAACTGCGGCTGGGGTTTTAGGAGCGGTAAGCCCGGAGCCACCAGGCTAGGTGATTATTTAGCACGTGCAGAAAGAGCCGTCTCAGGCCACATAGGGATTGACGAGCAGGGCATCGAGCAGTATTTGCCACTTGATAAAGTTGGTTTTCACGGCGGGCCACAAAATAGTTATTCTGTTGGCATTGACATATGCCAGCCATACGATCCTGAAAACCATGCTGACGATATGAGAAGAGGTAACGAAATGACCCCGGGCCTATACACTACTGGCCAAAACCCAACATATGATATTCATAGAGGGCCACGTGAGATTGTGAATATATCAGGACAAAACTTGGAAAACACGGCACAACTTCTTGTTGCTTTGCATGCGGGGCTTAATCTCGGGCCGCCCATTTATGCTTCCGCAAGTGAAGTAACCAATGGCAGAGGGGAGTTTACAATCAGACAAATACTAGATGCCGGGTGGACTATTGTGCCCCACTCTGCAACCTCGCTTGCTTCTGTGCGGTATGACATATCTCAATGGTGGGATGTTGTAATGACAAGATTTGCAGAAATTTGGGGAAGCACTTAACGAGAAAATTATGAAAAACTTAGACGACACAATAGAAAAAGCCCTGGGCAACATTGAGGAAGACCGGGCAACAACAAAAGAACTTCTTCAAGACTTAATGAAGTATCTGGCCGTAACAGATGAGCGCCACAGAGAAGTTGGCTCCATTGCAGCCAAGTATGTCGAGACCCTTCAAAGATCTAACGAGCAATTGGTTAAGATTGCTTCTTTAATGCAAAAACAAAAATCTTCATCATTTGATTTTTCTTCATCTGACAAAGATCAACTTTATGACATTATCAACACAGAAGAAGAATAATGCCAAGAATAGAGAAGATAAATAAAAACAAGTTTTCTTCCCCGGAGTCCAACGCTGAAATAGAAGAAAGGACACTTAACGAAGCAAACAACGTTATAGGTTCCGGCATTGGGTGCACGCCAAAGTTTGAGCCAGTGCCAGAATACATTGCAGCCGGCTGTGAAAAAGTAATCTCCCAAGGAAACTCTTACATAGTGCTTGGCCGAGACCGCCCTTCTGATAGGCTGTCTGGCTATGGTGGGATTGGGGCAACCGGTGCTCACTCGATTGATTTGGTGGTTGGCAGGCGAGCCCCCGGCGCCCCTGCTGGCGCTAAGGTTTTTGTCGACCCAAACTACACAAGA
>Ga0208298_1000131_pt1 | contig 33296 bp, 53 predicted proteins | sample 14BtaG_FD_184088 | JGI IMG/M metagenome (GOLD analysis project Ga0208298, IMG submission 184088) | Marine viral communities from the Subarctic Pacific Ocean - 14B_ETSP_OMZ_AT15311_CsCl metaG (SPAdes) (version 2) | ecosystem: Environmental > Aquatic > Marine > Oceanic | place: Pacific Ocean... | reverse complement strand
TGTTTATCCCACATACGAAGAACACAGTGATACGGTTTATAACGTACACTGGAGACTTAACGCTGAAAGCAGCGAGACACATGAAGTAGATGGTGAGCAAGTACCATATACTGCTAGTGTTTATGGCACACAATCATTATCACTAGAGGATATTGGTTCTGACTTTATACCTTTTGCAGACTTAACCAATGCAGTAGTTACTGGTTGGGTAGAAGGCATTATGGGTGAAGAGGAAGTAGCAAACTTAAAATCTGCTTTAGACTCTAAAATAGCTGAAGAGATTAACCCAACTACTGAAACAAAAACCATAGGAGAGTAATATGGAAGTCTTGATAGAGATAATTGTCATAACAGGCGTAATATTGTTTATAATATATAAAAAGAAACCAGAATGGATTGAGTTAATAAAATCCAAATTTAAGAAGTAAGCATTATGGCAGATACCTTTACTACCAATTTAAACCTAACCAAACCAGAAGTAGGAGCATCTACTAATACTTGGGGAGGTAAAATTAACACAGACCTAGATACTGTTGATGGTATCTTTGCAGACGCTGGTAACGGAACTAGTGTTGGTCTTAATGTTGGTAGCGGTAAAACTTTAACAGTAGCAGGAACATTAACTTCTACTGGTACAGCATCTTTTACAACTATTGATATCAATGGTGGTGCTATAGATGGATCTCCAATAGGAGCTAACTCAGCTTCTACAGGTGCATTTACTACTTTATCAACAACTGGTTTAGCTACTTTAAACAGCGCAACAATAAGCGGTACATCTACATTAACCACAGTAGATATTAATGGCGGTGCAATAGATGGTACTGCTATCGGTGCTAATTCAGCATCAACTGTTGCAGCAACCACAGTAACAGCAACAACTGTAACCGCTAGTGGTAATGTAAATACTACTGGTGGCGAGCTACAAATCGATGGTACTAACGTGCTAGAAAAGGTGTACCCAGTTGGATCTATTTATATCAATGCAACCAGTTCAACCAATCCAGCAACATTGCTTGGCTTTGGTACATGGGTAGCTTTCGGAGCTGGTAAGGTTATAGTTGGTTTAGATTCTGGTGATACAGACTTTGACACAGCAGAAGAGACTGGCGGTGCAAAAACACATACACTTTCTATTAGTGAAATACCATCACATACACATTCATTAAGCACTAGTGACAATCCAGGTGGTACTGGAGCAATAGAGGTTGCTGGTGGTGCGCCAACATCAACACAAACTACACAAGCCACAGGTGGCGGTGGGGCGCATAATAACTTACAACCATACATAGTTGCATATATGTGGAAACGTACAGTATAGGAGCTGACAATGGCCCTATACCCAATTACACCACCCGCAGGAATAATCAAAAACGGTACTGACTACGCTAATAAAGGACGTTGGGTAGATGGTGATTTAGTACGTTTTGAAAACGGTTATCTAAAACCAATAGGTGGTTGGACAAATTTTAAAGATACTGCACTCACAGGCACACCAATAGCTATGTATTCTTATAGAGCTAATAACGGTAATAAAGTATTAGTTGTTGGAACTAGAAGTAAAGTCTATGTTTTATATGACGATACATGGACTGACATAACACCAGTAGGTTTTGTAGGCGATATAGTAAATTCATCAACTGGTTATGGTACATACGATTATGGTGAAGAAGATTACGGTGACGAAAGATCAACATCTACACTAGCACTTAAAGTAGATCATTTTTCATTTGATAACTGGGGTGAGCATTTAGTCTTCTGTTGTTCTAGTGACGGTAAAATTTATCAATGGAGACCAGATGCAGGATCAGGTTCACCAGATACCATAGCTACACAAATCAGTAATTCTCCAATAGGCTGTCAAGCCATTATAGTTAGTAACGAAAGACATTTAATAGCTATAGGATCTAATAGCGATCCAAGAAAAGTATCTTGGTCAGATAGAGAAGATAACACTAACTGGACATCTACTGCTAGAAATACAGCAGGTGACTTGCAAATACCAACAGGTGGTAGAGCTTTATATGCAGTTAAATGGCAAAACGATATTATTATATTTAGTGATATTGGTATTAATAGACTCTATTATGTAGGCTCACCATTTGTATATGGTATACAAGATGCTGGTGTAAGCTGTAAAGCTATTAGCCCTAGAGCAATAGCATCATCTGGTAACTTTATATCATGGATAGGTGAGAACTCATTCTTTACATTTGATGGTAGATTAAGAGAACTTAAATCAGACGTGCATGATTTTATCTTTGATAATATACAAATAAACAGTTCAGCTAATACTTTTGGCACACACAACATAGACTTTAATGAAGTTTGGTGGTTCTTTCCAGTTGGAGATATAGACCAACAAACACCAAACAAATATGTTATTTGGAATTACTTAGATAATGTATGGTCAATAGGATCAATGGACAGAACATGTTGGGTAGACCAAGGTGTATTTGACCATCCAATATCATGTGACTCTAGTGGATTTGTTTATGAACACGATAAAAGATCACTATTTAATTCACCAGGCATAGGAACACAAGTACCATTTTGTGAAAGCGCACCTATAGAAATAGGTAATGGCGATAGAGTAGTGCAAGTTAATCAGATTATTCCAGATGAAGAAGCAGCAACATTACCAGGCATAACAGTAGGATTTAAAGGTAGGTTTACACCGCTTGGCGCAGAAACAGATTTTGGTAACTTTACTTTTGATACAGATGGTTATACCGATGCAAGGTTTAGCGCAAGACAAGTATCTATGAAAGTGACAGGATCACTAACCCAAGATTTCCAAGTTGGCAAAATAAGAGTAGACGGTAAACCAAGGGGTAGAAGATGATATCTCCAGAAAGCAAAAGCCAGTACATACAACAGGTTACTAATGCTAAATTAGATGTTGGTACTACTGGCTCATTACAAACAATATACACAGCACCAAGCGGTACTGACTTTGACTTTGCTGTTATTGAGTCTATTTTAATAGGTGATGATGGCAACCAACAAACTAATATAGATTTAGCAGTAGTATCTGGTGCAACAACCCATTATTTATTTAAAGAACACAACATAACAGCACATGCAACAGATGAAATGCTGACAAGAGACTTAGTTTTAACTGCTGGTGAAATATTAAAAATAGAAGTTAACCATGCAAACATTAATGTATTTGTTAGTCTAGTAGAGTATGCAAAAGGCGATTAAAGAAAGCTGGCAAGAGGAATGGATAAGAACTAAACCTCTTATAGCAAAAGCGGTTAAACATCAAGATGCCTATACAATTGATGACATAGAAGATAAAATAAGAGAAGGAATATTCCTACTTTGGGCTAGTAAAAACGCAGCCTTTGTAACAGAGTTTGTAGTATTTCCACAGCACACCGCAATGAATTTACTTTTTTGTGGTGGTGACTATAAAGAATTAGAGGCAATGTTGCCACACATAGAAGAGTATGCAAAGCAATGTGGAGTCAAAAGGCTCTACGGTGGTGGCAGAAAAGGATGGACAAGAAAGCTTAAACATCTTGGATTTGTAACAGAACATTTAATTAGAAAAGATTTATGAGTAAAGGAAAAACCAAAACAACTTCGCAAGCCACAATGCCAGATTGGCAGATGGACTTATTTAAAGACTATTATCAACAAGCCAAAGAAGCAGCTGATATACCATTCCAAGGTTATACTGGTGATAGAATAGCTGGGTTATCTCCAGAAGAGATGCAGATGGGTGCAGGCATACAAGACCTGTACGGCAGTGCATTTGGTGGACTTGATCCTACTGGACTGCTACAACAATTAGCCAGTCAACAAGCGCCACAGTTAAGTGATGTGCCTTCTTTATTAGATGTAGATATTGGTGCATATCAATCACCTTATGAACAACGAGTCATAGATCTAACAGAGCAAGACTTTGCTAGACGTAGAGATTTACAACAACAGCAAGCAGAAGATGTAGCAATGCGTGCGGGCGCGTTTGGTGGTTCAAGAGGAACTATATACGAGCAAGAAGCATTGAGACCTTTACAAGAACAAGAAGCTAGAACAGTTGCAGGTTTACGACAGTCAGGATTTGAGCAAGCACAAAGAGCTGCTGAGTCTGACATAGCAAGACAACAACAGATGGCTATGCTTGCACCAGAATTAGAACTCAGAGGCAGACAACAACAAGCTGGTTTACTAAGTGGTTTATTAGGCGGACAACAACAAGCACTAGGATTACTTGGTGGCTACGGTGGTTTGGCTAGAGGACTAGAGCAACAAGGTAGAGACTTTGACTTTAGCGAGTTTATGAGACAACAACAATACCCAGCATATCAATTAGGATTGCTAGGACAAGGACTTGGAATGATGCCAAAACTTATGGGCCAAAGCGGAACTACTGAAAAATTTGCGTCACCTTTAAGTGTTGGCGGCGACATATTGGGATTAGCAGCTGGAATGGCTACAGGTGGTATGTTTGGCCCACTATCAGTAGGAGGACTTGGCGGAGCTTCAAACATAGCCTCGCAGATTAACATGCCTTCATTTTTACCAGGCGCAGGAACAGGATTACCAGGGATTTAATTATGGGATTTGGAAAACCTAAAACACCTCTAACACCAGAGGAGCAAGTTGAAAGAAATAGAAGGCGTGCTATAGGATTATCTGTAGCAGCAGAGGCTTTTAAACAAGGAGATCCAGTTGGTAGGGCTATAGGTTTACAACAACAGTTTGAACAGCAAGAAGCACAAGCAGAGCAAGACAGATTGATGCAACAATTTGCCCAAGATCCAAGATATGCTGACCAAATAAAATTAATACAAGCTGGTTTAGATCCTAGAATGTTTACGCCTAAAACAACTAAAGGGCCAGCATCTTATGAAGAATATATAAGAACAGACTCAACGCCCACAGAAGCAGAATATCTTGCATTCTTACGTGATAAAGAAAAAGCCAAAGCTACTGTAATTCAGATGGGAAAAGGAGAAGAAGAATATATAAAATCATTAGCAAGACTTGGCGAATCAGATATAAAAACATCAAGAGAAATTGCAACAACAAGCAGAGAATTGTTACCAAGATTACAATCTGCACAAATATTATTACAAAACCCAAATTTTGAGACTGGCCCAATAGCTAATGTGTCTTTACCATTAAGAAGGTTGTTTAATGATATCACTGGCCAAGATCAAACAGAAGTAAGTGGACAAGAATTATTCCAGGCTCTTGCAAACTATACAGTTCCAAGAATGAGGCCGCCAGGTTCTGGTGCTACTTCTGATTTTGAAGCCAATTTATTTGCCTCATCCACCATTCAACTTGGTAATACTAAAGAAGGAAACGAGCTTACACTTGCAACCATGATTCAACAAGCGGAAAGAGAACAAGAACTGTTAAGACTTAAAGAAAAGTATTTTAGAGAAAATAAAGGCGATACAGTTGGTTTTAATGATTACTTATTTAAAAATAATTTAGTACCCCCACTCTATCAACAGATAAACTTAAATAAACAGGATATTGGCGATCTATATGATTCTGGTCAGATAAAAAATGGTGAGGCTTATGTGGACATGACTGATCCAGTGAATCCAAGATTAACTATATTTAGACTTTCAGATTTTGAATAATGGCAAAATATAAAGATAGAAAATACGTACCAAACAAATCAATACAAAAACAAGCCGAAGTTGGTGGTTTTAGAGATATCGTTAGATCTGCCATCGGTCAAGGGCTTGCTTTTGGTTTTGGTGATGAGGTTGAAGCTTTTGCTAGATCTTTGGCTAGTAATAAAGATTATGAAACTTTGGTTAAAGAAATTAGACAAGACATACAAACATTTAAAGAAGAACAACCAGCGTTAGCTTACGGATCTGAAATAGGTGGAGGTCTTCTTACTGGCGGTCTTGGTTTGGCTAAAACAGCTTTAGGAACTGGTTTGAAAAGTGGCGGATTAGGATTAGCTTATGGTACAGGAATGGCTGAAGGGGATGTTGGAGAAAGATTGAAATCTGGTGCTGCGAGTGGGGCTGCATCTGCTGTTTTAGGCCCAGTATCACAAAGGCTTTTACCCACTAAAACAAAAGAAGCCAAAGAGCTAATGGAAGAGGGAGTTGAATTGACTCCTGGTCAAGCTCTTGGAGGTCCAATGGCAAGAGGATTAAAAAGGTTTGAAGAAACAGCAACCTCAATACCTTTAATTGGAACAAGCGAAGCTCTAAAAAGAGGTAAAGAAACATTTAATATAGCTGTTTATAACAGAGCTTTAGATAAAATCGGTTATCAAATGCCTAAAGATATTAAACTAGAAGACGCTCCAAAGGTTTTTGAAAGAACTGTTTTAGATAGATTGGAGCAAACGGTTAGAGGATTAAAAGTAAAAAACATTGCTGAATTACAACAACAAATAAATGAGGTATTAATTGATAGCCCCTTAACAAAAGCAGAAATAAAAAACATAAATTCAAAATTAAATAAAATGATTTTTGAAAAAAGTAAAAGAAAAACTGTAACAGGTCAATTGACTGGTAAAGATTTACAAAAAGCAGATTCGTATTTAAACAGACAAGCAAGGAATTACTCAACAAGTACAGACGCAGCGCAAAGAGAAATGGGTGAGGTTTATTCTGATATATATAATGTTTTTTCAGATCATTTAATAAAAAATAATCCACAAACTGTTGTGAAAAATTACAAAAACGCTAAAAATGCTTATGGTGATTTGCTAACAATATCAAAAGCAGCAACAGCATCCTCCAAAGACACTACATTTACGCCAACTCAGCTTTTAAGACAATCTAGGGCGTTAGATCCAACATCGGCGAAAAGAAGAACCTTTACAGGGGAAGGAAGACTGCAAGATATAGGAAGGCTTGGAGAGGGTATAGTTGGCAGAGAAATACCAGAATCAGGAACAATACCAAGATTTATAACAGCAGGAGGAGCCTTGACTGGATTTTCCTCAATAGATCCTATAGCCGCTGCAATTTCTTCTATGACGTTAGGATCATATCAAAGCCCATTATCACAAAGAGCGTTGCTAGAATCTTTAAATATTGGATCACAGGCAGCACAAAGAACCACGCCCTTAATAACCTCCGAGCTTTTAAGCCCCCCAATAGAATAACCTCATGTCCCGCCAATCAGAAAGAGTTGGCCGATCTGGAGAATATTTAGTAGCCTCGGTGCTTTCTACCCTTTCTGATACTGTTACTGTTATGCCACATGGTTCTAAAGCCGACATCATCTTTGAGGTTGGCCACACTCTTTATAAGTGCCAGGTCAAAACACAAAAGCAAATAGAGAAAGCTAGAAGGAGTTGGAGGTTTGATCTTAGATGTGGATCTCATTCTAAGACTAGGTTTTATGATAAAGGTGATATAGATGTATATGCTTTGGTTGCGTTAAACTGTCAAAAAGTGATGTTTTTCTTTCCAGATGGTAGCAAGCAAGTAACTGTTCAAGACAAAGATATCCAAGCGATTGACTCGCTGAAAAATGTAGAAAACTTATTTAAAGAGCTTCAATGTCAACAGACACAGTAGGATCTTTATAATGTGTTACAGAGTTCATACCTAAAGATATTAGATACTCAGCCACATCATGTGGTTCTTTCTGTTCAGCCTGGCAAAAATCTATAAATTTTTTTGCAAGGTATTTGTTTATATAGATAGGTTTTCTACCGTTTCTTTCTTCATATATTGGATCATTAAATTCATCAAAATTCATAATCTTCTCAGTTATTTATTGTTACCTCTACAGAGTAAGCCCCAATATTATTACCCTCATTATCTACTCCGTAGACCATTTCCAACTCAAGATCAACAAAGTGTTTTGCTTTTAGCAAATCTTTTATTCTATCTTTTCTGTCGCCTTTGCTTCTAGTTATATACTTCAAGCAACTGCCTAAGTTATAGGATAGCTTGTTTGCATAAATATAATCAATTGGTTGTATTCTTAGTTTGTTATAATGTTCGCCACCTACCTGGTTATTGGTTGCAAGTCTATCTATAGATTGATCCCATTCTTCTGGTGTTATTTTGTCTATACTCATAATATTTCCTTTTTTATATTTTATACTTGTTTCTTCGTAGAAGAGAGTATATCATAATGCAACTGAACACAAAAAGGAATAAAAAATGAGTAATAGTGAAAAAAAGTTTATTGATACCAAGCAACTAGCTAAACGCTGGATGCGGTCTCCAAGGACTATTGAGAACTGGAGAAACAAAAAAATGGGACCAAACTATCTAAAACTAGCTGGTAAAGTTGTTTACGATATGGAGGAGATTCTAAAGGAAGAAGAGAAAGCAAAGGTATCAAATGAAGCACGCTTTACTTAGCCCATCTTCTGCTGATAAATGGACTAATTGTCCAGGCATGCCAAAGTTAGCTGCGAAAGTTGACTACCAGGTTGGCGTACCTGCGGCAGTAGGAACATTAATACACTCTATGACAGAGCAGCTGTTGAAGGGTTACATAGTAGATGTTAGTTTAGAAGACTATTGGTTAGGTAAAAAAGAATTAGTTGAGGATTTTGAAATAGAAGTAGATCAAGACATGATAGATTGCGCGAAAGTCTACGTTAATTATGTTCAAAATCGTACAAAAGAAATTGACGGGAGACTGCTTGTTGAACAAAAGGTTAGGCTGGAAGAGATTTCAGACAATCTATACGGTTATGCTGACGCGCTAATCGTAACCCCTAAGAGAATGTGCGTTATCGACCTTAAAACTGGTAAGTTTCCTGTCAGCCCAGACAACAACAAACAAGCAATGATATATGCCCTAGGCGCATTATCAAGATATGGTAGTGAAGACACAGAAATTGAGATTACTATCGTACAACCTAGAGCTACATGGGGCGGCGGCCCTATAAAAACATGGGTTACAACTGCTGAATATTTAGTAGATTGGGCCTACGATTTCTTACAGCCCGCTGTTAATGCGTGCGAAGAAGAAAATCCTGTATATGTATACGGGGATCACTGTCGCTGGTGCAACGCGAGAAGCATTTGCGATTTATATAAACAAAATAACAAGGAAAAAAAATGAGCAATAACGAAGAAGTAAAAACCTTTAGCTTTGAAGAGGGTGGACAAGAATATAATCTTGACGATCTTAATGATGAGCAAGGTTTGTTGTATAACAAATTAGCAGTACTAGAAAAACAAAAAAATGAATTTGTTGGTAATGCTAATTTTGAAGTAGAGAAGCTTGACATATTAAGAGCTGAGTACTCAAGAAGACTAAAAGAGTCATTAGAAAACGAATCAGTAATTGAGGTGGCAGAATGAGTCTAGCTGATATACGAAAAAAATCTAAGCAGAAACCACCACGAATTATCGTACATGGTGGACCAGCTGTTGGTAAAACATTCTTAGCTTCACAAACTAAAAACCCTATCTTATTAGATGTCGAAGATGGTTTAGGTAAAATAGAAATGGACAACATTCGTTGTAAGACTTACCAAGACGTAATGGAAAATCTAAACGAGCTAGCCACCGAGGAACATGACTATAAAACAGTATGTATTGATTCTCTTGATTGGTTAGAGAATTTATTATGGGAAAAGGCTTGCCAGGACAACGGTTGGAAATCAATAGATCAACCAAGTTTCGGAAAGGGCTATACCGAAACGCTTAACTACTGGCGCAAGTACATTGACGCTCTTAATGTATTAAGAGAAAAAGGTATGATGATATTCCAGATATGCCACAGTGAAGTTAGAAAAGTAGAAGATCCTAGAATAGAGCCTTATGATAGGTACTCACTTAAATTGCATAGAAAAGCTGCGGCATTGTTGTTAGAACACTCAGACGCATGTTTCTTTGCAGCAAAAAAACTTGGCACTGTTAAGGTGCAAGGTAAAAGCGGCGGTATGACTACTAAAACTGTCAGCGGTGACAGAATTGTATACACCAATGAAGAGCCAGCTTTTTTAGCTAAAAACAGATACAACCTTCCAGATGAAATACCAATGGATTGGGAAACTATTAGAAAGGAGATGTTGAAATGAACGAAATAATTTTAAAAGAATACAACGAGTTTGATACTGGTGAAGATCCACAATACACAGATGGTTATTGTAACTACTGCGGATCTAAAGAGGATGACTGCGTTGAATATAAATGTTGGATATAACAGAGGAGAAAAATAATGGACTTAAGTAAATATAATAATGTAAACCTAGAAACTGACGGCAAGGTTAGTTTAGAACCAAAAAGATACGTCTTGCACTATTACGGTGAAAAAGAAGGCTTGATAAGTAAGACCAACCCTAACTGGGAAGGTTATAGTATTAAGTTTGAAGTAGCTGATACTGGTCAAACTGTAGATGCTATGTTTCACATGCAGCATCAAAAAGAAAGCGTTGTAACAAACAGCTTAAAATCTTTGTTAGCTATGTGTAAAGCAATGGGCTTGCAAGAACTTCCAGATGACACTCAATCTGCTTTTATGGGTAAAAGTGTCACAGCTCTTATTAAACAAAAGCAAGACAGCATCTATTTTGAAGTTGACCATGAGTGGGGAGAAACATGGAAACCCGCTAATGAAAAGAAAAAAACGGTAAGCGAAAAACCGATTGAAGCATCACCATCGGCTGCTGATCTTGAAAAAATGGGATCAACAACGGTAGACGATGACGAAGACGCGCCGTTTTAGCCTCAAGGAAGATAGGCCCACGCTTTGTGGATATTGTAAATCCCCAGCTGGGCCATTTTTGTACGAAGATAACAACAACTGGATTGGAGCATGCTGTATGGCTCATTTAGACAAAATTAAAGAAGGCAAACGCCTTCCAAATAAGGCGCAACTTAATGACATTGGTACCGAGTACGCTATAGCATCCACCAAAGACTTATATAAAAAATTATTAATTGCTAACAAAGAAAATCCATTACACAAATGGAAACGTGAAGATAGAAAAAAAGTATTTGTTTCAATTATTAGAGAATATCTAAACTGGGCTAACGCCAGAGCCAAAGAAGATGATGAGAGAGCTTTAAATGGATCTAAAAAAATACTGCAACGATAGAAACATATTATTTGAAACAAAAAACAAAGAAACAAAAACAATAAATGATTTAATGAATGAGATGCAGGCGCAAGGCTTGCAGGTAAATCATTTACAAGCGTCTGGAGAAATAGTCAGAGTACCCACAGCGTTACCAGGAATGAAGCCAGACTTAGGTGGCGCTAGATCAGGCTGGTATGTAGTCAATACATTCAATGGCCATCACTTTGCCACTTATGGTAATTGGAAGACTGGTTTTGAGGGTAAGTGGAGTTCTGTTAGTTCCTCTACATTAAGCCAGGTTGATAGAGAAGCCTTACAGAAAAAAATGGAGCAGGCTGCGAAAGAAGAGAGTATTAAGCGGAAGGCTAGGCAGGATGAGGTGGCTATAGAGATAAGGGAAAAATTTGATAAATGTCAAAATGTTATTGAACATGAATATCTCACGAATAAAAAGGTTAAAAACTATGGGTTGAAACAATCGTACGATAGCTTGATTGTTCCCGTGTATTCTACTACAGGTCAGATAAGATCTATACAGTATATCGATAAAAAAGGTAACAAAAAGTTTGCTTCATCGTCAGAAATTAAAGGTAATGTATTTTTAATTGGAACTACATTCAATGAACTAGCAAGTTGTGAAAAGTTGATAGTAGCTGAAGGTTACTCAACATCCGCAACAATATATGAAGCTACCCAAATTCCCGTGGCTTGCGTTTTTAGTGCCAATTTTACATTGGATGCAGTCTCTAAATTTCGCAGGTTAACGGGTGCTAGAATTATTTTGGCTTTGGACCATGATGACAATGGAGTGGGCGAAAAGAAAGCCCAGGAATGTGCAACTGCAATACCCAACGTGGCCGTGCGTCTGCCCAGCGAACGTGGTGATTACAATGATTTATATCTAAGGCATGGTTTAGATAAAGTTAAAGCTGAACTCATGGACCACAAGTTAGGCATACAAAAATACGCGATCAGAAACCTAGTCGGTAAGCCAGAACCACAAAAATTTTTAGTGGATGGATTAATACCAATGGGTAAACCTGGACTGTTAGCAGCGTCAGGTGGCGTTGGAAAGTCTTTGAGTGTAATTCAACTGGCATTAAGAATAGCTTGCGGTGGTGGCCGTTGGTGGGGTAAAGATGTTAAGGAACATGGAAACGTAATTTTGTTTTCAGCTGAAGATGATATACCAGAGATCCACAGAAGATTAGATCTATTAGATCCAAACGGCAACAGGTTTAAAAGTGAATATGATGTTTATATTTTTCCAGTTCCAGAGCAAAAAGAACCAATGATATTGTTAAAGGAAGAGGGCGTCACTCAGCTTGCACAAGATTTGGTTGAGGAGCTGCAAGTTATACCAGATTTAAAGTTGGTTTGTTTTGATCCGCTCCAGGCATTCACTACTGGTAACGTATCAAGCAGTAACGAGGCGGGACAGCTTTGGGGATCTTACTGTGCAAACATCAGCGCAAGGTTAAACTGTTGCACGCTAACTATTCACCACTTAAATAAACAAGGCTTGACTGTGGACTCAGATGATTCAATGGTTCAGAGAACCAGCGTGCGCGGCGCATCGTCACTCGTGGACTCAATAAGATTTGTTCTTGTAATGGCACTGGCAAGTGTTGAGGATTGTGAAAGGATTTGTGAAGAGCAACATGTGCCTTACGATAGAATGGCGGTGGTTAGAGGCGCGCTAGTAAAATCCAACAGCGGAGGCGTAGACTATTCCTCTAAAACATTATTCAGACGCAACGGTGTGTTAGAGCCATTAAATGAACCGCTAGATACCAGTAATTTATATGACAATTTTTAATAACCATAGGGAGTGTTAGGGACATACCTTGAGTAAGTTAGGGACATACCTTGAGTAAGTTAGGGACATAACTCTAGTAGAACACTCCCATATATCCGTATAATAAAATTATACATAGAGAAAGCGAACCCCTTGAGGGGGTTCAGCTTTCAAGAGAGAGGAAATATGTACAAAAGATTTAAACCTGTAAGCAAAGATCACTGGTGGATCACGGCACACACGAGCGAGCGGGAGCGCGCGGGAGTGTTTGTCCCGTTAGAGCTAGCAAGACGCGAGGGTGATTTTGTAAGAGCCAGGGGAGTGGTTTGGGATTGGTACAGGCGTGAGTGCGGGAGAACGGATTTGTCAGTAAGTGCCAAATTGATTCTCTGGTCCGTGTGCGAGCGGTGGAGATATGAAACCTGGAGCAGCCATGATGCGATTAGTTATTATGCAAAGATGACTGGTGTTAATAGGAAAACATCTGGGCGAGCTATGACTGAGCTGATAGACAAAGAGGTGGTCTGGTGTGTGTTAGAGGGTGAGCAGAAGCGATTAAGGAAGTCGCAGCCTGGTGGTAAGAAGCATTTTTTATTAGTGGGGTTAGTGGATCTTCTGTAGGTGAACGCACACGGAAGGTTGTTGAGGAGGGGGAGTATCCCGTGCGCGCTCGTGGATGGATTAATCTAAAAGATCAACCCGTCTTATCTTTGTTCTTACCTGTTTCTTTTTTCTTTTTACGTTTACCAAATATTCTATCAAATTCTGACTCGTATTTCTTACGGTCTGGTATTGGTCTTGGTCTGCTGCCCTTGCCCGCCATTAGTTACTCCTCGTTAATTAAGTGATTATATCTTTTATCTTTTTTAAAAGCTGTATAAAGCTTAGATCTATCGTCTTTAGATACTATTTTTAATAGCTTCTCTGGTGTCAAGCCGTTGTTCCAACCAGAAATGTTTTTCAAGCCGTACTTTTCTCTCATTTGTCTCATTATCTCTTCTGTGTTCATTCTAAAGCCTTGTAACGCCATGTTTGTCTACATAGGCTATGTTGTCCTTGTCTGTGTCTTTAAGCAACCACGCGCCTTCTGTGTTCGTTTTAGAGGCTTTCTTTGAAATGTAGGTATTACTTCCTGTAATTCCATTGTCTACCATGTGCGCTCTGTATTTTGCGTATGCCTGGTCAAATGTCATAGTCTTGCCTTAAATAGTTGAATTAGTAAATCTAATTGTTTATTGGTTAAATGTCTTAAATGCTGCGGGATCTTGCGCCTGTCAATCTTCATGTACTGGTCCTAGTTCTTTAAGAAATGATTAATTAAATATGAACCGTGCCAAGCTTTACGCCTGGCTGGTTTTCTGAATAGTTTTTTTAATAAGTTCATTACACTACCTCCCAAATAATTTTAGCACCCACAACACCAGCATACTTGCCACCTTCCATTGTGACATCGTAGCCGTCTTCATAGGTGTAGTAGACTCTGTTTCTACCATAGGCATCCCAACCAGTAATAGTAACAGTTTCATCCCTGAATGTTTTTACCTTATCACCAATGTTTATTGGCGCACCCGTTTTTTCATCAACCAACTTAGTTACTGTCGTCATTATTTCCTCCTTATTTAACAACCTCATTACCCTATAATTATAACATTATATATGCACATGTCTACTCTTTTACACTATTAATTCAAGTTTTCTTATGGTGTCCTGGGCTTCTTTGTGTAAGATCCCAATACCACCAGCTTGTATCCAGGCGTTGATGTTGTCCGCTCTATCATCAATTAATATGTGATCCTCCCTGGCATAAGCTGCTTTATGTTTGCCTTTGATGGTGCATGTTACAAGTACTCCTGGATCAATATGTTTACCAATCCAAAAGTTCTTATCAGCTGCAACTCTTTTTCTATTGACATCACCTGTTGCTGTTAGGATCTCCCAGTACAGGCCAGTATCCTTGATGTATTTAATTAGAGCTGGAGTACCTGGTAACACTGGTAACTCTAAAAACAAACCTTTATCACTTAGTTCCTTTTTTCTAAAGTCATACATGTTTGGATCTAAAGGGCCGTTTAAAAACTTTGGCCCTTCTACTCCTTTGATAAAGTCAGCTAGTACTCCGTCCATATCAACAAATATCTTCATGCAATTCCCTCCACATATCTGGTCATTTTATCTTTTGGTATTTCCTTGTGTATCCAGTCAATAACCATTGGATCTTCTTTGACCTCTTTGTAAGTATTCATAAACATGTAAGCGTCACAGTCTTCCTCTAGGTAAACTTTGTTACCCATTTGATAGCTGAACGGGCTGATCTTGTTGGCTATGCCTAGATCTTCTAGTTCTTTGTGTTTGACAACCAGGTATCCATGGCTGCCTGTTATGTAGAATTTATATTCCATTATTTATCCTCCTTGTTTTTTAACGCTTCAAGTATCATTTCAAGCTTCTCAAGATCATCATCAAAGACCTGGCCTTTTTGAAACTTGATGTTTTCAATTGTCATTTCAAGTCTATCTATTGCAAAAAATAATGTATATCCTCCAATTGGTTTCATAACCTATCCTCCTATGTTGTTTTTAACCAGGCACTTACCATAGACATGGTTGGCGTAGTTAGTTAGTTTATTTGTTATCTCTTCTTGTTCAGCATCTCTCTTGGCTATCTCTTCATCATCCATCATTGTTGTATTGACAATCTGAACATCAACCATTTTTCTTACATGGTGTATTGTTTTCATTTCACATATCTTTGCTCTTTGAGCATCAGTCAACTTGGCAATATCAACAATCTCCTGGAACTCAGCAAGCCATTCTTTGCTATCCCAGACAGGATCTAGCGTGTAAGTCTTGATATGTCCATCCTCGTTCTCGTAAAGAACTTTGATACCAGCATAAGTGCTTTTCTTAACAGCGCACCACTTATCAGTCTTGGGATTTAGAGTTTGGTAACAAAGCCTGTCACCTCTCTTGGTTGTCTCAATCCAATATTTTCTCTTGGTCTTGAGTTTGTATCCCCAGGGATAATTGTCAACTGTAACAGCGTTGTCAGCTGCATCCTTGTTATAAATAATAGTCATTATTTCCTCCTTTTAAATTAACAACCACATTTATATATTACACTATACTACTCTATTGTCAACACCTATACACTAATTAATAGTAATAAATAGCTAACAATCTTGTATTTAAGCTATAATTAATCGGATTATGATTGAGAAAATGCCAAAAAAACGAGGAAGAAAACCTATAGTCATTGACTATGATCGTGTTGAATATCTAGCGTCTCTTAATATGGGAATTATGGATATTTGTAGGAGTTTAGGGATAGGCTGGGACACATTTAATAAACATAGAAACAAAAAAAATTCGGAATTAAAGGAGAGATTGGACGCTGGCAAGGCGAAGGGACTTCAGCTCGCAACCTCAAAGCTCATGGAGAAGATCCAGGACGGCGACTTCAACAGCATCCAGCTCTACCTCAAATCAGCAGACCGCGATACCTGGGCAGACAAGCAGACGGTAGAACATAATCTCAACCTGGGCGACGTACTCACGCAAGCTCGGGCGCGCGTGATTGACCACAAGCCAAGCAGCGCGGGAACTAAAAAGCTTTCGTCAGAGCGGGCGAGCGTGGACGTGAGCGTGAATGAATAACGGGGTTAGATACAAGCATAGTTTTTTAAGCTTCATTTTTTAACCATGCGACTCTCTCAAGAAAATCAGTATTTAGCCCCCCCCCTTTTTTCTATTGCGGGTGATTCTTATACAGAACTAATGAACTAAAATTTTTTTTAATATGAAATATGGAATAAAACAAGAGCGCGAGTTGATGACCGAACTATGGTCAGGACCAATCAAAGACAACCCAGTAAACTTTGTTAAGTATGTATTCCCATGGGGACAGAAAGACACCCCCCTTGAAGAGTTTAAAGGACCAAGGAAGTGGCAAGAAAAAATTTTACGAGAAATGGCAATACACATTGAGCGTAACAATGTATTAGACTTACCAGAGATGTTTAGACTTGCTGTAGCCTCTGGTCGTGGTATTGGTAAATCTGCACTAGTTGCATGGATCATTCTATGGATGTTATCTACCAGGCTTGGTTCAACCATTATTGTTACCGCTAACACCGAACAACAGCTTAGATCAAGAACCTGGGCGGAGTTAGGTAAGTGGCTAACGCTATCAATAAATTCACATTGGTTTCATAAAACAGCAACAACCATAAAACCAGCACCTTGGTTTGAAGAGGCATTAATTAACGATCTTAAAATAGATACTGGTTATTACTACGCCCAGGCACAATTATGGAGCGAGGAAAACCCAGACGCGTTCGCGGGTATTCACTCTTCTTATGGTGTTTGCTTAATTATGGACGAGGCATCTGGTATCCCAGCTCCTATCTATTCTGTATCAGAAGGATTCTTCTCCGAGCCAACGCGTAATAGATACTGGTTTACTTTTTCCAACCCACGCCGAAACACAGGGCCATTCTACGACAGCTTTAACTCTAAACAATCCTTCTGGAAGAACGTGCAAATAGACTCACGCACGGTTGAAGGCACAGACCAAAAGCTTTTCCAAAGCATGATTGAGCAGTACGGCGAAGATTCCACCGTCGCGCGCGTGGAGGTGATGGGTGAGTTTCCATCTGCGGATGATGATACCGTAATACCAATGAGTTTAGTTAAAGCTGCGATTGATAGGGATGTATCACTTACAGCTAACGCACCGATTATATGGGGATTGGATGTCGCAAGATTCGGCGGTGATAACTCCGCGCTATGTATTAGACAAGGTAACCATGTAATGAGTATTAAGTCATTTAAGTCTATGGATCTGATGCAGTTATGCGGTGTGATAAAAAATATGTACGACGAATGCACCAATATAGAGCAACCGCAAGAAATACTAGTAGATGTAATCGGACTAGGCGCGGGCGTGGTCGACAGACTCGCCGAGCAGAACTTGCCCGTGCGCGGAGTCAATGTCGCAGAAGCACCCGCCACGAAAAAAAATTATTTAAACCTACGCGCGGAATTATGGTTTGCGATCAAAGACTGGTTAACGCAACGTGATTGCAGACTACCACAAGACGATGAACTCGTTGCAGAACTTGCTGCACCCCTTTATAAATATACGTCTACTGGCAAAATAAAAATAGAATCAAAAGATGAAATGCGTAAGCGTGGAATTAAATCACCCGACAAAGCAGATGCACTTGCATTGACCATGGCATCCTCCGCTGCAAGTTTTGGTGGAAGCGTTAACTTTTTAGGTTATAATTTCAAGAAACCACTAAAATCTAGGATAATCAGAATAGGGTAATTTATGGCAAAACAATACAAAGAAGAAATGTCCGTAAAGGTGTCAGAAGAAACCAACATGGAAAATCTTGTCGGCGTTATTAAATCCGAAATGGATGACGCTAGTGATTTCATACACCAGGTCGGTTCGGACAGAGCCGAGTCAACAGAATATTATTTAGGCAACGAGCCAGAAGGAACTAGCTCGCTACAGTCAGAGTTTATATCTACTGATGTTAGAGAAAGCATATTGTTTATGTTGCCGTCTATCATGCGTACATTCTTTGGTACTAAGAAAGTTGTAGAATTTGTACCTAAAGGTCCAGAGGATATCCAACTTGCTGAACAGCAAACCGATTATATTAATTATATTATCCAACAAAAAAATAATGGTTTCCAAGTTTTATACGATGCGTTTAAAGATGCGCTCGTTAGAAAGACTGGTTTTGTCAAAGTGTTTTGGGATGATACAGTCAAAGCTACCACGCACGAATACACAGGTTTAGATCCACAATCCTACCAAGCGCTTATCATAGACAAAGATGTAGAAATTGTAGAAGAGTCTTCTGTTACCGAAAGTATTACTACCCTTGATCCTGTTAGTGGCGAGGAGATAACCCAAGAAATACCAACAAGCTATGATCTTACTATTAGAAGACTCAAGCAAAAAAACCAAGTGTGTATTGAAGCGATACCACCAGAGGAAGTATTAATATCAAGACACGCACGCGATCTTGAATCAGCATCTTACGTTGCACACAGAATGATTAAGTCGGTTTCTGATTTGGTGGCAATGGGCTACGACCAAGAGGAAGTAGAACAACATGCTGGCTACGGCGGAAGCGCGGTAGATCCAGAGGCTTTTGAAGAGATAGAAGCAAGAAACCCATTTGATAACATGGTATACCCAGACAGAAACGATGCTGGCGGAAAAGATGTTTTATATGTAGAGCATTACTTGTTCTATGATTTTGATGGTGACGGTATAGACGAACGCGTTAGAGTTTGTAGTATCGGCAACGGCTTACATGTTGTAAATGTAGAACCATGGGATGAACTACCAATATGTATGTTCTGTCCTGATCCAGAACCGCACACAGCTATAGGTTCATGTCCAGCTGATTATCTAAAACCTATACAAGCTGCTAAGTCACAAATTATGCGTGACACTTTAGACTCACTAGGTCATTCAATCTTCCCACGCATGGGTATTGTTGAAGGACAAGTTAATATTGATGATGTATTAAACACCGACATAGGGCAACCTATTAGGATGCGTGCGCCAGGAATGGTACAACCATTTGCCGTGCCGTTTGTGGGTAAAGAAGCGTTCCCAGTATTAGGATATTTAGACGAAGCCAAAGAAAATAGAACTGGCGTATCTAAAGCATCAGCTGGCCTCAACGCAGACGCTCTACAATCTAGCACCTCGCAAGCTGTTTCGGCTACTATGAGTGGCGCACAAGGAAGAGTAGAGCTGATATGCAGACATTTTGCAGAAGGTGGCCTCAAAGATATCTTCAAAACGGTTAATAACTTGGTTATCAAGCACCAAAACGCGCAAGATGTGTATAGATTAAACAACAAATTCGTACCAGTAGATCCAAGATACTGGGATAATGACAAAGATATTATTGTAAATGTAGCGATATCTAAGTCTTCAGATCAAGAAAAGTTCTCAGTTCTACAAAATGTAGCGCAAAAACAAGAACAAATCATGCAATTGCTAGGACCACAGAATCCATTGGTATCAATGCAACAATACGCTAATACATTGACCAAAATGATAGAAATGGCTGGGTTTAAAGACTCATCATCCTTCATAAATCCAGAAGTTCCACCAATGCCACCGCAACAACCAGAAGAACAGAAGCCAGATGCAGCTGAAATGCTTGCACAGGCCGAAGCAATGAAGGCACAAGTTAGCGCACAGAAGGCAATGATCGACGCTGAAACAGACAGAATGAAGATTATCATGGACGATGACAGACAAAGAGACATAGAAGAAGCACAGCTTAAAGTTAAGGTTGTAGAGATGCAAGCTAAGTACGGCGCACAGGTTAATGTCGCAGAGATCAATGCAATAATGGAAAGAGACAGAGAAGGAATAAGACAAAATGCAAAAGCTCAAGCTCAAGGATTATTTACAGGCAATGTCCCACCACAAAATATTTGATATTGAAGTGATTGTTGACGATATGGTTTATGTTGGTAAAGAAATTAAAGCAAGAAATAGAAATCACGCTATGCAGATAATGTCTTTAATGTCTGGTGGTGAAGTGACAGAAGATTCTGAAATAATATATTATGAAGAAAGGACGATACACTAATGAAAAAATATTTTAATAAATTTTGGACTTGGCTAGACAATCTAATGAAGCCAGCTCCTGTAATTAAAAAAAGAGGCAGACCTAGAAAGAAAAAGTAATGGATAAGTTGAATCAAATTTTGCAGGCAGGAGTAACCACTCCTTATTCCAAGCCACTAAGCCCACCAAATCGTACAGGTATTGCAGCTCCATTATCCCCAATGGATCTTGAAAAGATAAAAAGACAACAATATTCTCCAGATCCAGTCATAGCCAACTTACAAAAATTAGGTAGAGGCATGAAAGATTTTATTGTTCCAGATACCCCGATAGAAGCGCTTGGCATTTTAGGCGCTCCAGCCAAAGCAGCAGCAACAGTTGGCTCTGGTTTACTAAAATCTGTTCCAGGTAAAAAACAATACTTATACACTCCAGATATTCCTAAAAGCCAGGAGATAGATTTTATAACATCCACCCAGGCTGCAATAAAAAGCCCAGAAGATTTATACAACACAAGCACTAAATTAAACCCAGGGTTTCAGGCAGAAGTTAAGTCTATAGCTGACAACCTTGGATTAGAAAAAGCACCTAAATTTAAAATGTCCGGTGGTAAAACCATTGATGTTGAGGTTAAGTCTTTGGAAAGCATCCAGGACAAAGCTTTAAGAAAACAGGGAAACGTACAAAAGATAACAGATGGAATAAGAACCAGGATCTATGTTAATAAGCCTGCTGACTCAGACAAAGTCGTTGCACAATTAAATAAAAAATATGATGTTATAGACGAGGGCGAAAAACTTATCAAAAACACTGGATTTCAATCCAGGGGCGTAAAAATTAAATACGTTGACGATGCTGGTGACTCAGTTATAGCAGAGGTTCAACTCATATCAAAACCAATGGCGGAGGCTGCTGATAAAACTCATAAATATTACACAATACAAAGATCTTTAAGGGAAAAAGCCCTATCTCAAGGCAAAGAGGTTTCAGAAGATTTAATTAAAAAAGAAACAGAGCTATTTAATATACAAAGAAAAATATACGATGAAGCTCGTAAAAAGATAGATCCATCTTTTAAAAAAAGAATTGTTACCATAAAATAATTAAGTTGGTAATTTAGGAAGTTTTTTGCCTATACCACCAAATCTTTTATCAAACTCTCCTTTGTTTAATATTTCCCCATCATCAAAGAAATCTCCAATTTGTAAGGCGTTAGCGGTTTCCCAGTTGTTATCTTTTATAAAATAACCAAAGTAAGTTTTTCTGCCTGTAGGCATTAAAACCGCTGGGCTGTTCTCCCATTCAAAATAAAATGTTTTGTTCTCCATCCGATTATTATACAATAAGTTATGGCATTAACATATAGAGGCGAAAAATTCGCGGGTTATAACAAACCTAAACGTACACCTGGCCATAAAACAAAGTCACACGCTGTTCTAGCAAAGTCAGGAGACAGGATTAAATTAATTCGCTTTGGTCAACAAGGTGTTAGTGGCGCTGGTAAAAACCCTATGACTGCCAAGGGCAAAGCTAGAAGAAAATCATTTAAAGCGAGACACGCTAAGAATATCGCAAAGGGTAAGTTGTCAGCAGCTTACTGGGCTAACAAAGTAAAATGGTAAGGAGATAAGTATGCCAAAAGGACTATACGCAAACATACATGCAAAAAGAAAAAGAATCAAAGCTGGTTCTAATGAGAAAATGAGAAAGCCTGGAACTAAAGGCGCACCTAAAGCTAGTGCTTTTAAGAAAGCAAAAAGAACAGCTAAAAAGAAGTGAAGTTTATAAGTTATCTTATAGACAAATTTTTAGAACGGTCATTCCAAAAAACAGAAGACAGATTAACAAAATCTAAATGAACGACATTGTTACCTTAATAACCGAGTTAGGTTTTCCTGTAGCTGCGGCTATAGGTTTAGGTATGTTCGTATGGAAACTGATTAACAGAATTATAGATGGTATGGAAACTAAATTAGATACCGTAGATGATAAGGTTAATACATCACTCACAGCTATGGAAGATAGACTAGGAACAAAACTAGACACACAACATGGTATTCTTGTAGCATTGATAGATAGAGTCAGGTCGTTAGATAACGAGATTATCAGACAAGACACAATGATTAAAACCATGTTAGGTGTACCACAATTAATAGACACTAACAAAATAGGTAAAGCAAAAAGAAATGACAAAAGGAAAGATTAGTTTATTGGTATTATGTTTATCTGTATCAGCAGATGAAATGGTACATAAATTTAAGTCACCGTCATTCTCTGGTATTGGTACATCTGCACACTATTTGACTATAGAAAACCAAATGCACACTAGAAAGATGACTCTAAAAGCAGAGATCAAAGCATTACAAGACGAGATAGAAAGAGATAAAGAAAATACTACACTAGCTAGGTTTATTAGAAACTTGGAAAGCAGAATCTATGCACAGCTATCAAGACAGCTAGTAGAAAACTTATTTGGTGAAACTGCAAGCACCAGTGGTATTTTAGAGTTAGAAGGTAACACTATAGAGTATAATGTTGTTGACGGTATAATAACTTTAACAATAACGGATTCTAATGGTGATACAACGACTATATCTTTACCTGTTGGCAACTTTACTTTCTAGTTGCGCGATAATAATAGATCCGTTAGAAAACAATCTACCACCACTACAAAAAATAGAAAAGCCAGAGATAGGATCATTATTAGTTCCAGAACTTGCTAACATAAAAACAAACAACAAAACAAAACCAGTAGTAGCAATTTATGCTGGTTCGTTCACAGACCAAACTGGTCAACGTAGAAGTAATAGTACGTACGCAACTTTTAGTTCTGCTGTAACACAAGCCCCAGATGCTTATTTAATAAGAGCGTTGAAACATGCTGGTAGCAATAATGATGGTTTTTTTGAAGTGGTAGAGCGTGTAGGTTTAGACCATGTAACTAAAGAAAGACAAATCATAAGAAGTACCAGGCAAGAGTTTAAAAAAGATACCAAATTACAACCACTTATGTTCGCGGGTTTAATAATGCAAGGTGGCGTGATATCATACGAAAGTAACGTAAAGAGTGGAGGTGCTGGAGCTAGATACCTTGGAATAGGAATGTCTAGGCAGTACAAACAAGATACAGTTACCATCTCCTTACGTACCGTATCTGTGAGTACGGGTAAAGTATTACTAGAAGTACTAGTAACTAAAACGATATTAAGTGCATCTATAGATCAAGATATCTTTCGTTTTATTAGTGATTCAACCGAACTAGTAGAAGTAGAGAACGGTTTAGTCAGAAACGAGTCAATCAATATAGCACTACAAACAGCGATAGAAACTGCTGTTTTACAAACTATAAAAGAAGGAAAAACTAGAGGATATTGGAGTTATGAAGAATTTAAAACAATTGATTGCGACACTGATTGTCTTACCGCTATTCGCGGCTGACAACGAGATATTTGTAGAGCAAGCTGGTGCAACAGCAAACATAGACTTAGAGCAACTAGGCTCATCTAATATTATAGGCGGTCTTAATTCTATAGCTGGTACATTGACAGCATTGGATCTTGACGGTATTAATTTAACACTAGATATCAACCAGATAGGTAATACAAATAAATTCCTTGGTGATATTTACGGTGACAACATTACAGGATTTTTTGAATTTGATGGTGACAGTAATACATTTACTATACAAGCAGATCCAACAGACACTTATGGTATTAGTGGATCAGACTACAATGTTGATGTTACAGGTAGCTCTAACACATTCACGTTAGATACTGGTACAAGTGCGTTAAGCGAAAACCTAGACTTAGATTGGATAATCAATGGTGACAGTAATACTTTTGATTTTGATATTAATTATGATGGTGCTACTAGCTATGTTGATGTAGATGGAGATAGCAACACAGTAAACTTTACAGGAAGTGGATATGCAGGAGGGTACTTCTATCTCGACCAAACAGGAAACAGTAGAACATTCAACATCATACAGTCATCAACTCTTGCTGCTGATTGGTTACAGATTAACTCTACTGGCTCTAGCGGTACTGTTTGCGTCGTTCAAAGCGACGGCGGAACAAGCACAAGCTGTTGATGTAGGAAACATATCTGAGCTAACTGGCTCTGCACAAGTTGTAAGAGATAAACCATATAAAGCTACAGAGTCGTTTGATATACAGCAAAACGATGAGGCCATTACATCTAATGGTCGTATGGCTATTACATTCCTAGATGATTCTAAAGTTAAGCTAACTGAACACTCACAATTGACTATAGATGAATACGTCTTTGATCCTAACCCTAGTAAATCTAAAATGGCTATTACCTTTGGTCTTGGCACAGCCAGGTTTATTACAGGTAGTCTTAATAAAATAGATAAAAACAATATAGATTTAAAAACACCTACAGCAAACATAGCTATACGTGGTACTGACTTTACCGTAACAGTAGACGAGGTAGGAAGATCATTACTAATACTTCTACCAGATGAATTTGGTTTATCTAGTGGTGAGATCCTAGTAACAACAGCTATGGGTACAGTTACACTAAACAAACCCTACGAAGCCACAACGGTAGATGTGTATGAAAAGTCACCAAGCAAACCAGTTATATTGGATTTAACACTAGAGTTGATAGATAACATGCTTATTGTGAACCCGCCACAGCAAGAAATAACTGAAGAAGAAACTATACAAACCAAAAAGAAAAACATATTAGACTTTGATGATTTAGATATAGATTACTTAGAAGAAGACTTGTTAGACTCAGAGCAAGAACTAGAGTTTACAGAGTTAGATATAAATTATCTTGATGTAAACTTTTTAGAAGACTTGCTAGATGTCATAGACGCATTACAAGAAATCCAAGAAGAAGATCAGCTTGCTCAAGATGCTACGTCAACTAACATTGTTGGTACACAGCTAGGGCAAGACTTAAACACACAAATAACATCGTATATAACTGGTGAGGTATTAACGCTTATGCGTAACGTGAACGATACAGCTAGAATAGATGTGGATTCATCAGCTAGTTATACAGTTATCTTTATACAAGACGGTGCGTCTAAAGTTGTAAAAATTAATGGCGGTACTGGTAGTATTATAAAAATAACTCAAAGCAATTAATGAAACGACTACTATTCATCATACTTATAATACTAGTGTTGCCTTTGTTATATCAGTCAACGCCTACAGAAATATTAAAGTTAAAGGTATTTGACTATTTAGTACCAAAGCAACAACCATCTGGTTACTTTACTATTTTAAATATTACAGAAGAAGATATTGCTAATGAAGGTGGTTGGCCGTTACCAAGAAAAAGATTAGGACAAATACACACAGAGATAATAGCTAAAGGTGCTATAGGTGCTGGTTATGTTATTGGTTTTCCACAACCCGATAGGATGGGTGGTGATGTTTACTTAGCAGAGTCATTAAAGTATGGCACTTCTGTTTTAGCAATGTTTGAAAATCCTAATGGTAATTATCCACCAACAACAGGAACTGTCATACTCGGTGATGATATAGGCGGTATGACTACAAATGGTGTCATACAAAACATAAAGATATTAACAACTTATGCACAGGAAGGTATTGCAACTGCACCAACTGATGTAGATAACTTAGTAAGAAGAATACCGTTATTGTTAAGAACGCCAGATGGATATGTACCCGCGTTTGGCACAGAAGTATTAAAAGCATTGGTAGATGCAAAAACCTATGTAATAAAAACAAATGATCTTGGTATAGAAGAAATAAGAGTAAAAGGATTGCCACCAGTTGCTACCGACAGTTTAGGTCGTAAGTGGATTAGTTGGGTAGACACACCACAAACCAATTTACAAGAAATGGATGTTGTTGGTAAGTTTGTATTTGTTGGTGTAACTGCTCCAGGTATCATGCCACAGATTGCAACTCCAGTTGGTTTATTAGAACCACATAGAATACAAGCAGCATTATCTGAGTCAATCTTGCTAGAAAACTCACCAAAGATTCCTGACTGGCATTTATCAGCCGAAATTTTGATTTTTGGAATTTTTGTGTCGCTGACGTGGCTTGTAATTAATTATCTCAGCATAGTTAAGGGCATAAGTCTCGCTATAATTTTACTCTTCACCACGGGCTTCTCAGGCGTTTTTAGCGTTCAAAAAGGCATTTTGTTGGATTTTTCATGGACTTTTATCTCACAAATACTAATTTCTACAATTGCTTTGTATTTAAGCTACAAAAAACAATATAAATTACGTCAACAAATAAAAAAGCAGTTTGAGCATTACCTAGATCCAAGACAAGTTAAAGAATTACAAAAGAATCCAGAGTTATTAAAACTTGGCGGTGAGAAAAAAGAAGCAACATTTTTATTTACAGATGTTAGAGGTTTTACAAATTTAAGTGAGAAGTTAGAACCAGAAGAAGTTACTAAGATTATGAATGACGCATTGACCATACAATCTAACGCGGTACAAGAACACGGTGGCATGGTAGATAAATATATTGGTGATGCAATGATGGCAATATTTAACGCACCTATATCTATGGATGACCATAAAGAAAAAGCTATGCAAGCTGCTATAAAAATAATTGAAGACATGAGTAAAGCAAATTTAGATATAGCTATAGGCATAGGTATAAATACAGGCACTGCTGTTATTGGTAACATGGGTAGCAATACTAGGTTTGATTATTCTGCTATTGGTGATTGTGTAAATACAGCTGCAAGATTAGAGTCGGCTACTAAAGAAGTTGGCGTAGATATATTGATTGGTGAATCTACTGCAAATAAATCTAAAATTAAGTTAAAATTATTAAAACCAATAAAAGTTAAAGGAAAAGAGAAAGCCTTAACTATTTATACAATTGATAAGGAGTAATTATGCCAAGAGGTAAAGGAACATACGGATCTAAAGTAGGTAGACCGCCTAAAAAGAAAAAAGTAAAAAAAACTAAAAAGTGAAACCATCATCTGCAAAAGCCAAAGGGAGAGCTTTGCAACAATGGGTAGTAGACAAACTTGTTGAACTACTAGGATTTGATCCAGAAGATTTAGAATCAAGACCAATGGGTTCTAATGGTGAAGATATCATCATGGGCGTGCAATCTCGCAAACAATTCCCATATTCAGTAGAGTGTAAAAATCAAGAAGCTGTTAATGTGTGGAAAGCATACGAACAATCGCAAGAGAACTGTAAAGATTACGAACCTTTGGTTATAATTAAAAGAAACAGAACAAAACCATTAGCATTAGTAGATGCTGAGTATTTTTTAAAATTACATAAAAAAGATGATTGATAAACTAATAGGACCAGTAGGTGACATTGTCAGCAAGCTAGTGCCAGATAAAGACTTACAAGCAAAACTAAACCATGAACTCAAAACAGAATTACATAAAGCGAATATGGCACAGATTGAGATCAACAAGATTGAAGCTGGACATAGATCCTTATTCGTTGCGGGCTGGAGGCCCTTTGTGGGCTGGACTTGTGGGATTGCTATGCTGTACCACTTTTTATTACAGCCTATTATTATATTCGGACTATCAGCAGCTGGACTATCATTTGACTTACCAACTTTTGACATGGGTTCGCTAATGACTGTATTAATGGGTATGCTAGGACTTGGTGGACTTAGAACATTTGAAAAAACTAAAGGAGTTACAAAATGAGTTGGAAGAATTTTACGTTAGAAGAATTTGCATGTAAGCATACTGGCGAAAATAAAATAGAACATGAACTTATAGACAAACTACAAGCACTAAGAACAGAGTGCGGATTCCCATTTAAAATCACATCTGGTTATAGGAGCGCAGATCATCCTGTAGAAAGAAAAAAATCAAAACCTGGTACACATGCTTTAGGTTTAGCAGCTGATATAGGCGTTAGAGGACAACAAGCATTAGAAATTATATCTAAAGCTAGAGACTTTGGTTTTACTGGTATCGGTGTAAATCAAAAAGGTAATGCAAGATTCATACATCTTGATATATCTAAAGATTCGCAAGGTAGACCTAGACCACATATTTGGAGTTATTAATGGATCCATTAATGTATTGGAATATTATTATCACTTTAGTAATTGCACCAATCATTCATGGTATTAGAACAAACGCGACAGAATTAAAAAGAGTTGATATACTACTCAATAAGACTCGCGAAGAAGTTGCAAAAGATTATGTAACTAAAGTTGAATTAACAATCAGCATTGACCGAGTCATAGATCGTTTAGACAAGCTAGACGAAAAAATGGATAAATTAATTACAGGTTAATATGAGCAAAGGTGCTTTTCAGACAAGACTAGGTCAAATGGGAGAGATCCCTAACTTTCAACAAACCCCACCAATGGCATATACTGGTAATTATTTTATGCCACAAAAGCCAAACTATTTACCAATAGAAAAACAAGCAATGGCTAGGGTACAACAACCTATGTCTATACAACAGCCGATTGCAAACATTATGGCAGAAGGCAGTATGCAACAACCAACTCCATCATTATTATCTACACCAGCAATGCCTGTAGAACAGGCACAGCCACAATCATTATTACAAACACCTGGTATCGGCGTAGAGAAGCCAACACAATACGATAGAGCGTCATCAAGAATATCATTACCACCTATAAACTTATTTAGATAATGTCAGTAACACACGAAGAAGCTGTAAAGGCTGAACAAGCAAGATTATTGCTTGAGTCAGATGTTTTTAAAGAAGCAGTAGAAAATTTAAAAAACGAATACATCACGCATTGGTTAAACTCAAGAGATATCAATGACGTTAAGATCAGAGAAGACTTACACAGGTCTTTACTATTATTACCAGAGGTTGAAAGGCATCTGCGTATCATTGCTGAAAAAGGCAAGCTCACCCAAGCAAACATTAAGAAAATTAGAAATATTGGTTAATACTTCCCTTTTTATACATTCTTGATATAAAATACTTATAAATACATATAAGGAGTATTTATGAGCAATAACGGAAAACCGACTGCTTTACAAAGCGACACAGATAAAGCTGCGTCTGTTTTTGAAAGTATACTAACACCCCAAGAGGATAATGTTGAAGATGCAGTCGAAGAACAGGATGTAGCAGAAGAAGAGGTCATTGAAGATGATTCTGAGTTTGTTGAAGATGAAATAGATCAAGAAATTATAGATGAGTTGGAAGATGACGAAGATGTTGAAGAAGAACAAACAGACGTTGAAGAGGAAGCTCCGCAACTTCAAACATTTACTGTAAAGGTAGATGGCCAAGAGGTAGAAGTCACGCAAGAGGAACTCATTAACGGATATTCTCGTCAGCAAGATTATACGCGTAAAACACAAGAACTCTCTCAACAGCGTAAGACTATTGAGCAGCAGCAAGCAGAGTTAACGCAAAGAGATGCGATCTATTCGCAGTTGTTACCGAAAATGGAAGCCCAGTTAAAGGGCGTTTTGGGTGAAGAGCCAGACTGGCAACGATTATATGAAGATGATCCAGTTGGTTACGTAAGAGAAAAACAGCTTTGGGATGAACAAAAGCAAAAGCTAGAAGCTGTCCAAGCTGAACAACAAAGACTTCAACAGGAGTCATTTGCTGAACAGCAGAAACTAATTCAACAACAAGTTGAAGAAGGGCAGGCAAAGCTACTTGAGGTTATTCCAGAATGGCAGAACCAAGAGGTCGCCAGTAAAGAAAAAGCTGAAATTGCAAATTACGCAACTAACGTCTTGGGATATACCCAAGAAGAGATCAACTCTGTATATGACTGGAGAGCTTTACTTGGTTTAAGAAAAGCATGGTTAAGCGATAAAATCGCTGAAAATGTTAAGAAGAAACCAACACAAAAAGCACCAGCTAGAGTTGCAAGACCTGGTACTACAAACAAACGAACCACGGTAACTCCTGCAAAGAAAGCAAAACAACGATTAGCTAAAACTGGAAAAGTTCAGGATGCAGCTAAAGTTTTTGAACAATTAATATAAATTTTTAACATAGGAAAATATCATGGCCGAAATAGATAATGTATTTAGTACATTTGATGCTCAAGGTAACAGAGAACAGTTAAGCAATGTTATTTATAACATTTCTCCAACATCTACGCCTTTTATGTCATCAATTGGAAAGAACTCAATTAAGAACGTTGTTTTTAATTGGCAAACAGAAGCACTACCAACAGTAAACGCTGCTGGTGAAATTGAAGGATTTAGATTAGATGGATCAACATCTGCTTCTACTCCTACAGCAAAGAAAGTAAACGTTGCAATGATTTCAAAAAGAGATGCAACAGTATCAGGTTCTCAAGAATCTAGTGATCCTGCTGGTAAAAGAGCAGAGATGGCGCACCAACTAGCTATTATGGCTAAAGCTTTGAAAAGAGATATGGAAACAGCTCTTTGTCAAAAAGGTGCTAAGACAACTGGTGACTCTACAACAGCTAGGGTAACTGGTGGTTTTGAATCTTGGATGACTTCTAACGTATCAAGAGGAGCTACTGGCGCAAGTGGTGGTGAAGGTGTTGCTCCAACAGACGGTACTCAAAGAGATTTAACTGAAGCTTTGCTTAAAACAGTTTTACAATCTTGTTTTGAAAATGGTGGCGAGCCTTCATTGGCAATTTGCGGACCAGTAAACAAACAAGTTATCTCTGGTTTTACAGGTAGAACTTCAGCTAGACAAATGATTGATGCAAACACAGTAGAGGCTTCTGTTTCTATTTACGCATCAGACTTTGGTGAGCTTAAAATCGTACCATCTAACTTTAGTAGAGACAGATCACTATTATTAGTAGATCCTGAGTATGCAAAAGTTTCTTACCTAAGAGACTTCAAAACTGTTGATATTGCTACAGTGGGAGATGCCCAGACCAAGCTACTTTTAGTTGAGTATGGTTTAGAAGTAGGTAACGAAGCTGCACACGGTATCGTTGCTGACTTAAACACTTAATAAGTTAAGTCAATAACTTTAAGGGATGTTTCGGCATCCCTTTTTTTTGTGCTAAAATTAAGCATGGCAAAAACCACAATAATAGATCATAAAAGAAACTTTAAATCTTCGTTTGCAACAGAAGATGATAAGTTTATATATCATACAAAACAGAATATTGATCCTACTTTGAAGTATGTAAAACAACTGTCTGAACAAGCGCCAGGCAAAGATCTTAGGCATATAGCAGAAGTTCCAATGGTTATATACCAACAGGCGCTAAGAGAAGGTTGGGCGCAAGATTCTGCAAAATGGAAAGACTGGTTAAACCATTCAGACAACAAACCGTTTAGAACATGGAAAGGTAAAGTATGACATACGACGAATTAAAAACTAATATTGCTAATTTTTTAAATAGATCTGATCTAACTAACCAAATAGATTTTTTTATTGATGCAACAGAGGCAGAATTAAATAGAAGGCTTAGAGTAAAAGATATGATTAAACGAGCAACTGCAACAGCAGATGGTCAGTATTTATCATTACCAACCGATTGGTTAGAAGCAATTAATGTGCAAATTGATGGTAATAGTTTTAAACCATTATTCCAACAATCTATAGAATCAATGGATGTATACAGAAAAGGTAATGATAATGCTACTGGTTTGCCTGTATATTTTGCTTTAGTAGACAATACAATTGAATTAGCACCTACACCAGACTCAAGTTATACGTTACAATTAACATACTATGGCACTATAGATGCTTTGAGTGATACGAATACAAGTAATTTTATTTCTACATCATACCCAGACGCATACCTATACGGTGCATTAAAACACGCATCTATCTATCTTATGGAAGATGATAGAGTTGCTTTATTCACATCACAGTTTGAAAAAGCTTTAGAAGAGATGAGAATGGAACAAGAGAAGGCTGAATTTGGTAAAGGATCGTTAATGCAAAGACGAAGAACTTATGGCAAGTCAGGCAGAAATACTTACATTTGGAAAAATAATTAGGAGAAAAAATGGCAGGATTTAGCGATTATTTAGAAGATAAAGTGTTAGACCATGTATTTGGTGGTAACGCTTACTCAGCACCATCAACATTATATGTTGCTTTATACACAGTAGCACCTACTGATACAGGCGGTGGAACTGAAGTATCAGGCGGTGGTTACGTGAGACAGTCAAGTGCATTTACCGTATCTGGTACTAACCCAACAACAGCATCTAATTCAGCTGCTGTAGAATATCCAACAGCTACAGCGGACTACGGAACAGTAGTTGCAGTTGGTATCTTTGATGCTTCATCATCAGGCAACTTACTAGCATACGCAAACTTAACTACATCAAAAGTTGTTAGTACTGGGGATGTTTTCAGATTCAATACTGGTGATTTAGACGTAACACTAGCTTAACATCATGGCCAGTATAGGCTATAACAAAGGCTACTATTCAAGATCAAAGTATAACGATCTTGCGTTTCAAGCCGAAGCAACCATATCAGCAACTAGCGGAGCTACCGCTACTGGAACACAAGTAGATGTAACCACAGCAGTCATACAGGCTGTTTCAGGCTTTACTGCAACTGGTACACAGATTGATAGAGCAGTTGCAACTATAAGTGCTGTATCAGGTGCTAGTGCAATAGGCAGAAAAACACATGGTGCTAATGCAACGATTGCAGGAGTATCAGACTTTGACTCGCAAGCATTTATTACCGCAGCTGGTTTCTCAACCATTGCACAAACATCAGGCTTTGATGCAACAGGTAGAGCAACATTTGCAGCCGCATCAACGATCAACCAAACCAGTAGCCTTGTCGCTGTTGGTGGTCTAAAATGGGAAGATATAATTGTTCCAGACGATACATGGACAGATCAGATAGTTGCAAGTGCAACATGGACAGATCAAAGTAACCCATCAACAAATTGGACTGAATTAGACAAACAAGAGGCAGCTTAAATGGCAGATACATATACAAC
>Ga0208298_1000129_pt1 | contig 33682 bp, 50 predicted proteins | sample 14BtaG_FD_184088 | JGI IMG/M metagenome (GOLD analysis project Ga0208298, IMG submission 184088) | Marine viral communities from the Subarctic Pacific Ocean - 14B_ETSP_OMZ_AT15311_CsCl metaG (SPAdes) (version 2) | ecosystem: Environmental > Aquatic > Marine > Oceanic | place: Pacific Ocean... | reverse complement strand
GGAGATTACTACCCCATCCAGTTCTCCTATCCATAGAAGCTATCTCTTTAGCTGTTTCTGGATCCTTGATTACTTCAGTTTCAGCATAGCAAGTTTTACCAGTAATAACATTCCTTACATACCATCTTGAAGTATTCGAACAACTCACACAGGTTTTAGTACCTGGAAGAGCTTTAACCCTTAACGGATTAATCGTTTCATTACATTTAATACAATTCATACTAAAATGGCATCTTTTCTCTAGGATCGTAATGATTACTAACTACTTTATTATCGCCCATCCTTCCGAAAGGAACATGAGTCATTTTTTTAATGTTAGCATCGTTATCACTAAGCTTCTTTATCTTCTTCATTAAGTCATGAAGATTTATCTTAGCTTCTCGTTCTGTTTTACCGTAAACCCATAAGTCTAGATCTACCGCATATCTTTTTACTTCTTCCATATTATCTGTATAATCCAGTTAAATCGTTAATTCCTACCGTTTTTCTAACTTTATCTTCACCGTAAGCTATCATAGTAATACCTCCAGTTTCGATAATATACTTATCCATACCTTCATACCTGATTAGCTTAGCTAATGATTCTTTTACTTCACCAGAAGGAGTTAAGCCTTCCATGTAGAAAACGTCGTTTACTTTTAAATCTTTTATCTTTGTCATAACCTTTATTTTTATCTTTTTAATTATACCTTAATATAAGAAGAATATCTCGGGGAGGCAACTTAAACCAGTGTTTTTTTCAATAAAAGATCCTTTATTTCTAACCAAACTACTAGTACTGATCTTTCACCTGATGTTAATTCGGTAACCTCATGCATATTGCCTGAATCAAAGAGTATAACGTTGCCTAGCTGCTTAGATGCTAGCTTATCGTTGACTATTAGGTCTGCACCAGAGTAATCAGACTCCTCAGATAGCTGTATAATTAATGTTTTAACTCTCTTTCCAGTTCTATCTTCTCTATCTCTGTGTTTTTTAAAGTAATGCCCTGAGGAGTACTTTAGTATAATAGCTTCATTTCCAATATCTAACACTCCTAAGCCAGATAAGCTAGGAAGAATGATTGATTTTAAAGCACTATTATCATCAAATTTATATTGAAGCGATTTCCTATGAGAGCTACTTATGTAACTTGAATTGTCATTGAATACTACGTTACTAGGAGTAAACCTTCCAGCTAATGATAGTATACTCTTTACTTGTTCTTTGTTGAAGAGTACTTTCTCTATCATTCTTTCCAGTAAGCTTGAATAAATATAATAGTAAAACAGAGAAATAACTGAGCAGCTATCTTCCAAGTAAAAGGCTCTTTAAAATAGATCTGAATTAATATCGCATAACAAATCATACCTAATGAAAAGCCTACAAATCTAGCACCCCATATAGATCCTCCATAACCGACCATGTTATACTTTGTAGCAGTCATAAAGAAATAAGTAAGAGGAATGGCTAAAACATACCAACCCCACCAAGTCTCATCTAATTTTGGGTATTTAAATTGAAAATTATGCTGATACCAAGCTCCTACTTGACCTAAGATGGTCATTATTAACCCTAATCCAATATAATACCAGTTCAATTCACCTTTAGGCATAACAGGTAATTTTCTCGCTGTTATCTGCTTTAATAAGATTTCTAACGATGACTTTACCAAATGGTTTTCTAGATACTTTCTCGTATCTATCTCTATCTAACATAATGTGACAACCGTCTATTATACTTTCTGAGATTTTTGTTGTAAGCTTTGAAGCTTTTACATAATAACTATTTTCCATATCATAACTTTTATTAATTATAAGATAAGAATAATAAGTAGAAGAGCCAACTAATTTAGTGGTTTTTTAAGAAATGGAACTTCTTTATATAGTAAGTTTAAAATAAAATTAGACATTTTCTCATGTCCTTTATAAGAAAGGTGAATATTCTTAATTGCTCCTTTTGTAGCTTTTGTAATGTTTGGGTACCTGTCTGTTTTATAGAACCATTCTTTATAGCTCCACTGTATTCCGTAGATACCAAGTCTATTAAGAGTTTTAAAAAGGTTATTGAATTGATCAATATACAATTGTTCATAATGATTTTCGTACTTCTTTCTTAATGATCTATAGTTATGGAGTATTCTCATTTCAGCTACTGTATTGTAATATTCAGTAGAGTTATTTAAATAAGCATCGTTCATAGAAAATACCTTACCTTTACTAACTAAATAATTTAAATACCCTCTAGGAGCTGTTGGATTAATTACTACTATATCTTTCTCTTTAAATTTAGGTATAGTCTCTATTACTTTATGAGTAATCCATTCAGGGCAACCACCGTTAACTCCTAGATTTTTACAAGTATATCCAATAGTGTTTGCAACTAAATCTGGAAAAGAATCTTTGTTTGGATCGTGATAAGGTTCTCCTTTTAAAGTTCCAGCTCCTCTAGTCACAGAATCACCAAAAAACCATATACTATTCATATTAAAGTGCTTTTAGTAAATTCACTAATTTGAGCTTTAGTAGTCTGTATAAATTCTTTCCTTAGTTTACTATTAGTTCTAATAAGTCTTTTAGTTAACCAAATATGATGATAACTTATCTTAATATGATCATTCTCGTTACCTGGAAGGTACTTAGGAATTGCACCGTATTTTAAATCTTCCTGATTAAAATTAGTTTCACTTATAAAAATATCCTTTTCTAGAGTACCTATTTTACATTTTAAATGTCTAGCTGCATACCCTAAGATTCCTTGATCAGCTAATAACCATAAGCATTCATCTTTTGGATCAAAGTTATTACCCTCTATTACAGCCTCATGTAATTTCCAATACTCCTTTTGAAGTTCAGAGTTATTAATATAGAGAAATGAAGTGTTCGGATAGAGCATATTTGAATAACTATACGGAAGATTTAATTTAGGTAGTTTATCATCTACATAAAACTTACTTCTTTCTAATTCCCATTGATTGTGTATTAAGTCGTACTTAGATAGAGAGTCTATATCTACTCTTTCATTAATATAAAGATCTAAATCACAAAATATAAATGGACCTTTAATCTGTGATATAACATAGCTCTTACCGGTTGTCCAGTACTTACCTGCTATATTATCATAATCTAAACTATCTAGTAAGGCTGTGTTAATACTATCGTAATATTTTACCATATCAATACTTTCTAGATAAGTTAAACCGTGTGTATCAGTGTATAATATTGTTTCTCCTACATGTTTCTTAGCTTTTAAAGCAGATAGCTTTTGAAACTCTTGTTCATAGTCTAAGAGTTCAAAATGAGTTACTTCTTTAAGTTTCTCTTTATTATAGCCAGCAGATTGATCTCTTTGAAAGTATGGAGCTGTCCATTGAACAAATACTACTTTCATAATAGTTTAGACTTAATAGCAGTTGATCTTATGTTAAAGTTAATAACAGCTCTGTAGTTCTGACCATAAAATGGTTTAACAGAATGTACTATATCAGATGGCCACATCATAAGAAGTCCTTTTTTAACTCTAACCAAATGTTGATAGTCTCTTAAATGAAAAGAAAATACTCCACTGTAAGGGTGATCTAATAAAGGATCGCCGTCTGCTAAGTAATAGCCTCCAGAGAACATAAAGTGATCAGTTTCTTCTTTTCTATCCCAGTTACAATGGTTATGTTGATTATGACCTCTACCAGCTGTAGGTTCGTAATACTGAAGCCAACTTTCAGATATTCTATTAGATTTAGTTGTATAGTTATGACCTAATCCATTTATAATCTCTTTATATCCTTTACTAATTCTATCGTTTATGACTGTAACATCTTCATTATCAAAATTTAAAAAGTTATTAGGAGGAGTAAAGTATCTACTTCCAATAGGCATTTTGTCATCATCCTCTACCCAAGAATCCTTTCTATGGTAACCAACCTCATAATTATCTATTCTTTCTTGATCTAATTGCTCTGGAAGTTCTTGTCCCATTCTTTTCTGAGTTATAGTTAATGATCTAAGTCCTAGATTATAAACTCTGTCGTGTAGTTCATCATCATTAAATACTTTTTGGTATACTGGTATAGGAGCTAAGAATTTTACATTATCGATGCCTGAGTTGTGAATAGGTTGAGAAAAATACATTACATTAAATATTTTTTGGTTAATATAGATTTAATAGCCAATCGAGTCTTATTAGAGAATTTAACTTTACCATAGAAATGAGTATAATTATTAAAGTCTTTGAAAAAAGCTACTTTAGTCTGCAAATAAGAAGTTAAAAGGCCGAAGTTATATTGGCTTATTATAATCGAAGGTATACATCCCTTTGCTTTTAATTGCTCTATTGGTTCAATATTTTCTATGAATAACTCACGTAATTTTTTATATTCTGCGATAAACCTATCTTTTACTTTTTGGTTGTTAAATTTAATTAGACCTACATTACAACATAATCTAAGTTTATTATTCCAATGAGGAATTGATGCTCTATCTACATATTTATCAAATATATCTACCATACTAAAGTATCCGCTCACAAAATCATTCTCTATTTTTAAAGCATTCTTTCTAGTTTCTGCTACTTCAAATATAACATCTGGGGTACTATTAGGAAATATAAGAGGATGACTCAAAAGTATGTCTCCGTCAATCGTAATACAGTCTAAATCACTTACTTCATGAATATATATCTTTAAATCATCTACTATCTTAAAGGACTGGTCTTCTATATTAATATATTCGTCTATATAATTGCTTAGTTTATTATAAGCATAGCTATCACCAAAAAATCTTATGTTATGTTTAAATTTTTTAGCAGTAAGCATACAAGCAGCATATATCTCTAAAATCCAATCTTTGTCTGCGTATAAGTCTAATCTAGTATCAAAACTATATGTAAGAGTCATATTAACGTTTTTTTAGAACTATCTCTTCTATACTTTTGATTACTATCTAAAAACTTAGCAGATGCTTTAGTATAGTTTAAATTCATCTTTTTATAAGTATCTTGTGTGTTATTCAGATATAAGTCTTCATAATAAAAAACTTCTTTGTTAAATTCTTGAGCAACTCTATGAAGTATAATCTTAGAACGAACAAAAGAATCTATTTCATCTAAAGTTATCATATCATCTGTGAATGTGTAAAAATCGTTAACATGTTTAGTTCCTTGTTGTTTTGCTTTAGTCACTAAGTTACAATAGCTTTTGAAATGATCTTTTGTGTCCTTTCTATCTAGAATTATAATATTATCGAATAAAGAAAATAGTTCCTCATAGTACTCTATATACTTAGATGAATCAATATCACTAGGAAACTGAATGCTAATTGTTTTAACACAGAAATTAGTTTTAGAAACAAAGCTTTTAAATTTTTTAAATGTAATATGTCCCTGAGTATCAAAAATACCAGTATTAAAGAAAGGTTCTGACCATCCTTTTTGATTAGGATTAGCTACAATTGAATTATATAAGTTAAAGGTACCACTCCTTGGAGTACCTACTATTAAATTATTCATATAACCTTTTATTTTGCTTAGTTATCTGCTACTACGGATGCTAAGAATTTAGACAGAATACTTTGAATGGAAGTTTTTTCACTATCTGTTACTGCTCTTTTTGAAGTATATATTTTGTCTCCTACTTCTTTTTTTCTATAAATTCTAGATACTAAATCGTCTTTACTATATGCCATTATTTAATTCTTTTATATTCAACGTCTAATTTAGAATAATCTACTCTTAAGAATCCTTCAGGATCATTGACAGAAGCGAATGGTACTTCTTGAGCTATTACTCCTTGGTAAGTTCCAAATCCAAATTTAGTTGGATTTTTAAATCTCCAAGTATATATGTTTACTCCTTTACTGGATTTACCTACTAACTTAACATCTTTTTTAAGTTTTAAATCAGATGGTCCTGGTTTAGGGTTGTGATAAGCAAAGAAAAAAGGTTGATCACCGATTACTATATTATCAGTAGGTTCTAAATCTACAGAATTATATGACCCAAAAGGTTCGTTAAATACTATAAATTCATTACTCTCTATGTCTGTAAGGTTACCGTTAGTACTAATTAAAAATACATCATCTTCATCTAAAGAATTAACAGGTCTAAATTTAATATTATCTGATCCTGAATGATAAGCTAGTACTGAAGTTGTAGGACCTAAGTAGTATCTTTCAGCACTACCGCTAAATTTTAATCCTACTACAACTCCTTCTTGGTTAGCATATGTTGTAACAGCCGATTGAACAACTGATCCTGTCATTTCACTACCTGCAGGCCAAGAACTACCTGTAATTTCGTAGTTCATATATAATTCAGCATCATCCGAGTCAGGTATTCCAGGAACATGAAAGGACTTAATAACTTGTCCAACTACTATATCATCTATTTCTATTTCTTCTCCAGATGCAGAAGTAAATAGTTCTGAAATAAATAACCCTTCTTTTCTAAGCTGAGCTTTTAAGTTACTAGTAGAAAACTCATGATAATGTTTGACTGGAAGTTCTGTATTAGAAGATAAATTTTGAATATCTACTTGAGCTGTTGTAGGTATGCTAAATTCTGCATATCTAGTAGTTGTTCCTAAGTCTATTGATTTAAGATCTGAATCATAAATAATTGAGTAGTTTCTATATGACCAAATTTTACCGTCTGCAATAACTTCATCGCTTACTTCAAACGATTGAGCATAACAGCTACTTGTAAGATTAGTTTGAAAATCACTCCAATTAGTTACTTGGTGAAAAGATACATCATTTCTAGGAGCCCATTTGTACTTAACGACAGCGTTAGGAACATTAGCAGAATAAGAAGCTGAATTTAAAGTGTTGATTGTCGTTCCATCTTCTACACCATAAAAAGGTATACAATCAGAGGCATGATTATATTCATGCATTAATTGAAGTGCATTGTAATTGTTAGCAGCATACTCTGAATCTAATACTGCATTACCATCATATGCCATTCTTAAAATGAACTTATTAGATGCATCTGTTACAGTAGGAGGAAACTGATCGTTTAATCCTGATGTTGATTCACTAACAATAAGTGTTGGTAATTGAGCTGCTACTTTGTCTTTAAGATTTTCTACAGATTTGTAATGTAGTTCAGGTTTAGAGATAATGTGAAGTGTATCGTAAGAACCTGATATAAAATCTAATACTGGCTGCCAGTTAAATTCTACATCTAAAATGTCATCGTATACAACTGTGTCTGTATTGACTTCTAAAAATCTAATACTGTTATCTCTAGCTTTAATATAATCACTAGATATAAATGTTCCTTTCATGAATGTTTACTTTAATATAAATATCACATAAAATAAGTTAAGGTATAATAATCTCCTTCTTTATCTTTTATGTAAAATTGTTCGAATTGCGACTCTAGGTGTGTTATCCTATCTTCTAATAATTTCCGGTTATAATGTCTACCGTCTTCTAAAAATACTATACGTCCATTTGGTGTAAGATGTTTCTCAAAGTTCTCTATAAAATTGTCATGCAACTTACCTCCTTCATCATAAGTTATACGTCTATCATTTTCTACTTTAAAACCTGTTAATTTAAACCAGTCAATATGGTTCTGAAATGATTCTTCAGTTACATAGAAAGGAGGATTCATTACTATTAAGTCTACTTTTGGTCCTGTGTAGTTTTTAAACCCATCACTGCAAGAGAAATGAAAGTCTACATTATTAAACTTACCAGTCTTGATTAAATCTTTTTCAACAGGAGCATGTATGTCTAAGAAGTTTATCGAAGTCATTTTAAGCTTATTGAAAAGATACCAACCGATAAACCCAGGGCCAGAACAAACTTCTAGAACCGACTTACAATCTTTATGAGTCTCTAGAAATATAGGTTTAGAAAATATATTATCAATAAATACAGGACCACCCCCCATATGGTCTGGGTGATAGTATACTGGAAAGTTGCAGGACTGTATGCCTTTATCTAAACAGTATACTTTAGTTCTATCCATTACGTAAATATTATAAGCAATACGAGAAATAATGATATTCCAAAAGCTATGTAATCTAATCTTTCCAAACTGTTAAGCCATTTTTTCATATGTTAACCAAATATCTCTACTCTTATATCTTTCATCATTTGAAAATCTCTTCTTTTTAATTCCTGTCTGCCTTCATTGATCATTATGTTCCAGCCACAGAAATAAACTAAAGGTTTATCAGAAGATTTATCTATTAAGTCTAAATAGTGTTTATGAACATGTCCTTCTTTCAATCCGGTGCCACTTTCTCTAGATAGTACTGGTATATATTCAAAATTTTCTAGCTTAGAATCTATCATTTCTAACTCTTCTCTATATACTATATCTTTTTGAGTTCTAGTACCGAAAAATAACTTAATTTTTTTAAAAGCAACCTTATTCTCATATAAATAGTTGATCATAGATCTAAAAGGAGATATACCAGATCCAGTAGAAATAAAATATATCTCTCTATCCATCAGATTGTCAGGAAGAGTAAATATTCCCATTGGTCCTTTATAGAGTATTTCGTCGCCAGGTTCAATATAGTTAAATAAAAATTCTGACATAGCTCCTCCGCTTAAGTAAGTAACTATAAGTTCAAAACAATTAGAGCCATCAGGCCAAGACGCTACTGAATAGTTTCTACCTACTGGTTCAGTAAAACCTGGAACGTTAGCTTGAATCTGTACCAATTGACCTGGTATAAAATCTATCTTATCGTACAAAGGCGACTCAAAAATGAATCGCCAGTTTTTATCTGTTTCTTTTATTATTTCTTTTAAAATTGCTACTTCCATATACTATCACAATCATTTTTATGTTTAAATATTCCTCCACACTTACATCTGATAAAATGTACTGTTGCTAATACTGCAGGAGAGCTAGCAAAAGCAGTCCAAATGTTTGGATGCCAATGATCGCCACAAAAGCCTAAGATGTGTTTAACCAGTTCTAACATATACTAATCGCAAAATTTACCGTTAGTAGCATCTATAGCACTATATTCATAGTTAGATCTTCTATATACTCCGTACTGAGAACCATCTTTGTAGTTAAGTATTAAAATCCTACCATCACAATGCCATACGGTATTGAAATCATGATAAGATTGAACATTACCTTGAACATCCTTCCAATAAATAGAGGTTTTCGGAAAAGCATAATCATAATCTCCTATATATCTTAAACCGTGCTCATAAGTATTAACATTAGTAAACTTAATTGCTGTCTCATCCCAATGGTTTTCAGCACCGTGACTAATCATCTGGAAATATTCTCCTTTAATATCAGTAATGGGTATTTCCATTAACTCAGAAGCATCTTCATAAGCTTCACCGCAACTTATTATAGTAGTTGCCACTAATAATAACAATAATTTTTTCATAACATTTTTTATTTAATAATTAAAATACGAAAAATTTAAGTAACTACCTACCCTAAACAAGGGCGGTAGCTAATTTAAATAATTCTTTATTTACTTTTAAGTCTTTCTCAAAAGATTTTATCTTTCTAACCTTTCTAACTTTAGCTCCAGTTAATGCAGCATGAAAGTCTCCTTGAGTAATCTTTTCTTGAACTACGTTAAATACTCTCCATAGATCATCTCCAGCATCAGCTGCTCTTTTTGGTTCTAAAATATCTTCTATAGTTTCCGCATCATACTCTAAGTTATTAACTCCAGCTCTAATTAACATAGCATCTAAAGCTAACTTATTTTTTTCTTCTTGAGTTAAGATTCTATTCTTCATATCATTCATAACTTCAACTCTTTTAGGAAGATCCTTTACTGCCTGCTTTACAACGTTTCTAAGCTCACCAAAAGAATAACCTTTATGCTTTATACGGAAGTCAGAAAACTCTTCATCAGCTACAACCAATCCATTCGAACATACTAATCTAAATATACCAACAGAGAATCTAAATGATTGCATTCCATCGTGAGAGTTAGTTAATAATATTCTAGGATAAGCATCGTCACCATCTTCTGAAGTAATTTTAATCTCTGGATTCTGAAATGAAACCATATGCTTACTAAAGATAGTTCCTTCTTCTTTTCTAGTCTTTCTTTGAGCTACTTCTACTGGAAACCAATTAAGCTTAGCTAAATCATCTACAATAGTCTCAGTATTTACAAATAGATACTTTTCAGTAACCTTTGGATTAGTAGGAGCCTTAGCAAATACTAGAGGAGCCTGAGCATTAATTTGATCCTTTGTAAGGTAAGAACCTAAACCTTTTTGAAAATTCATTAGAATGTCTGCCATAACCTTTATTTTTATTTGATTGATTAATATACCTTAATATAAGAAGAATAAACCAGAAAAACAACTATTGACTAAGTTATTTCGCCTAAAAGTTTGGGGAAATATCGTTAGTAGGTCTTGGTGGAGCTTGGTTGGTTTTAAGAAGACTATCAAATTTACCTTCATTAATAGCTTTCTTCACTTGAGCACCATAAAATTTAAATGGATCTTTACCTTTACCTGGTGTTCTATCGGTCCACTTCTCAGCATCTTTTAATGCTTCTCCGATTTGATTTGTTCCTTTAGATATCATTTGACCTATATCTTTGAAAGAATAGGTATTGTCAAATACAATCTTGTTAAAAAATTCTGCTTTACTTATCATTTATTTAATTTTAAATTACACATATTAACTCTTTGTTAATATTATTATATATATAATATAAGAATAAATAGCTTATAAAACAACTAAACTACTATAAAATACTTAATTTATTTTTAACTTCTTTAATATGCTTACATTTCTTATGAGCTATATAACCCCAACAATCACAAAATAACCATTTACCTTGAGTAACTGTATAAGTTTTATTAGAACTAGCTGACTCAAACGTCCAAGTCTTTCTTTCATCGTTAAATAATTCTTCGAAAGGTTCCACTATGCTTTAACAGCTTCTAATAGTTTCCAAGTATCTATAGCTTCATCTGTGTGCTCATTCTCATGATAGAAGTTTAAGCAAGACTCTAAAGCTGTCTCCCATATAGCTTCTGGAAGAGTAATCTCATAAGCATCATCGGCGTCAGCGAAGGTTAATTGAAATAGTTCAGCAGACTTCTTTCTATTCATCATAGCATTCTCTACCCCTATTCGAATTGCATCAGATACTTCTTTATTTTTTTCTCTAAATAGTGTTGTGAACTCTTCTAAGTTCTCGAAATGTAAGTTTGTCATATTATTTTCTGCTTTGAGATTCCATTAATCTACTTTCGTAGTAAGGACTAGTAACCATCTTTTGATTAAAAGTCTTATATACTTCTTTATTAGTACCGTACATATATAGAGGACCAGTATAGTCTACAGTAATAAACTCTAAGTTCTCTACATTAGGCATACCTATACCTGGTTGCTGAACTGGAACGCTGTACCTTCTATCGCTATCGAATGATCTAAATTCTCTAGAAGTTACTCTATACCATTTACCTTTGATCATGACTTCTAATACTCCCTCAGTAGGAAAGTCATATACCATTTTCTCTAAATCGCCTGTTTTTTCTCCACTCATAATTATAACCTTTATTTATCTAAATGTACGAAAAATATATTAGATATCCAAATAATATCCATTAAACTTAACTAAATAACTAGTTAAATCTACTCCATTTCCGTCGGTATATTTCTTACCATTTCTAACCCATTTACGAACAGTACCAGCTCCAACTAAATGAGCTGCTGCTAATAAACCTGACTCAGTAACTAATACTCCGTTGACCAACTTTCCATCATACTTTTTTATCTGTCTTCTTAAAGTATGTTTGTTAGCTTTCAAAAGTTTAATCATAGCTTCTTCTTGTAAAGCTGGATTACTTAAGAACTCTTTTTTAGATACATTGTAACCTAAGTTTTTTAAAGTACTAGAACCAAATTGGTAAGCACCCATATACCCATATTGGTTAACTATATCATATCTGTTACTTGACTCTCTTTCAGCCATATCATATAAAAAGGTATCTAGATTGTATACCTTTATGTTAACTGGAGCTTCTATTATAGGTTCAGGTAGAGGAGCAATTTCAGCTATCTCCATCTCATTAGCTATAACATAGTTCTTATGCATTATGTATCCAAAGGATGATAGCATAAAAACAAATAAAACAAATGCAAAGCCCAGTACGAATTCAACATTATCTATTTTTTTCATAATAATAATTTTAAAATAAATCTAAGAATGATGTGTTAATATTTTTTTCTTTTAGTTTCTCATTTTTTTCATGAGTTTTAACAAGACTATCAGCTACTCTTCTTTCTAGAGGTTTACGCTTTTTAAATGTAGAGAACTTATTTATAGGTTTTTTTGCCATACTAATAAATAGTTTATTGCCTAGAGATATATTCTTCACCTGGTTTTTCTTCTTCTTCGAATAGTCCTAACTCTTTTAAATGCTCTCTGTGATGCTCATCCATTTCCCAATCAGGTTCATCTGCTTTGGTTTTAACGTAATCTTCCATTGCCTCTGCTTCTTTCTCTTGTATAGGAGCTATTCCATACAGAAATGAATGGTTATAGCATAGAAACTCTATATTGTCTAAGTGCCAGTTTTTCTTATTACCATCTCTAAAGTTAAGTATAAGAGGAACTTTTAAATCAGTCACTCTTCTTTCAGACATCCCACACATCCTACATTTCTCTTCTATTAATCCTTCAAAGATAATTCTTTCTTTAATTTCTCTAGCATTAAAATGTTCGATAGGAACTCTACCTTCTAATAAATCCATTAGAGGTATTTTGGAACTACCCTTTAAAGCAAATTTAGGAATACCTTTACCTTCTTGATTCTTATGAGCTTCTAGAAAAGTAACACCTTCATCGTTTTTATATAACTTAGCGTACTTTTTATAGTGATTATAAGACACATGAAGATATCTAGCAGCTGCAAAGTTAGAACGAGACATTTTCATAGCTCTTTCTAGGTCCTCCTTAGATAATATTTTAGCTGGTTTACCCATTAATAATCTATACCTTCTATTCCTTCCATTTCTTTATTAGGATCAAACATATTAACTTCTTCATGTTTGTAGTCTTCATTAAGAACTTTAGTTACCTCTTCTTTAACAGATTGAGATACAGCTGCTTCATCTTTATCTAGATCTAACATTTCGATATGAACAGATTTACCAGCTAGTTCTGCTTCTTTCTTTTTAATAGATATATAAGTATCTTGTTCCATAATTATAATATCATTATAAGTATGATCACCTTTACCTTCTACAGTAGTTACTCCTACCTTAGGTTTAACAGTTGAACATTTAACACATACATGGAAGCCTAGTTCTTTTCTTAGCACTGGAAGTACGTCCTCAGAACAAGAAGGACAAGTAATCATTTCTAATTTTTGCATATTATATAACCTTTTTAATTAAACAATACATAAATATACGAATAATATCTCGGGGAAGCAACTTTTTTACAGTAATTACTTAACTTTTTGTAAGAGCATCCAGAGTTTTTCTGGTGTCTTTATGTCAACTAATTGCTCTTCTTTACCGTCGAGTTTAATATTGACATATCCGTCCCATTCTTTATCAGGTTTAAGAGCATAAATATAGTCCTGAATTAAAGCTGTTTGACTTACGCTGAAAGCTATCTTGAATAAGTTCTCTATAACTCTAAAGAACATATCTTCATAAGAAGTTATATCTATGCCTATCTCTTCAAGCATAAAGTCTCTTCTATCTTCTAGTTCTAGTAAAGTTTTGATTGAGTCTATAAATAATCTTCTATCCATAACATCGGTAGCAACTGGTACTTTCTTGATACGATATGATAACGGAAACATAGAGAATAAGATCTCTCTAACTTTTTTGTCAGGATGTACTGCCATAGACTATATCTCTGGTTGAGGTTCGTCTGTAAGTTTGTCTGGGTTCTGACTTGATAAAGCTTTTCTAATAATTTTATCGAAATACTCTATATAAATAAAGAAGCCGATAATAGATTTATCTTTTAAGTTTCTATCTCTTTCTAATCTTAATTCGTACTCTCCTAAACCTTGTTCTAATCTAGATTCAAGCTCTATTGCGATATCATTTTGCTCTGTTGGAGTTAATGATCCAAATTCAGTAGGAATAAATTGTACTTTTACTCCTTTCTTTTGAGGATCTTCGTTAGTATCTACTTTAAGAAGAAATTTATGACCAGCAAAATTTACTTTAGCTGCCTCAGTTATGTTTTGTATAAGATTCTTAATGTTCATATATAGTTATAAATAGTTAGTCAAATAGCATTTTCTTAGAAGATGTAGAAGATTCTGAGATAAGTTTATGACTAAGAACGCTTCTATTTCTAGAAAACTGCTCGATTGTCCATTCATAACCTCTATCAGTATCAAATTCTAACTCTTCTTTTTCACCGTTTAGGTAAGTAAATTCAATGATATATTTTTTCATAGTTTAATTAAATTTTCAGTATAAGTTCTTAATTCTCTTATATTAATAAATAGATTACCTAACTCAAATGCACCTATTGCTCCGCTATCATCTAAAATCTCTGATAAGTGTTGAATGTTTTCATAATCATTATTATTAAAAGTCTCTCCGTCTACTTTAACAAACACGTCTACTTTTTTAAAAGTATTTATCTTTGGCCCTATAGGAATAACGGTGTTAGGTTGCTCTTTATTAATATACCTATCTACTTCTTTATCCTCCATTTCTAATACATTAATATAGTCCCCCCATGGTTCTAAAGCACTTAATAGGTTATAGTTACAGTTATGTATCCATATACCAACGTTATACTTATTAGGAACTATAGGTTTCATAAGCGTATCATGCTTAACAAAGTGTCCCCATTTACGAATAAAGTTACGAGTAGATCTTTGATTCTGTGCTAACCACTCAGGGCTATCTGTATGTATATTAACAGCTTTGTCATTTGTATTTCTTCTACTGCCCCTACAAGTCATGTGGTAAACAAAACCATCCCAAACCTGTTTAAACTTTACTCCATTTAACTGAAACCTGTTAAATATATCTGAGTCTTCTTTTGATTGAGGAGCATATAAAGGATCGTGTCCTCCTATCTCTTGAAAGTCTTTTCTATAAAAAGCCCATGGAGCAAATATACCTTCAGTAATTTTATCTACTAAGCTATTCTTTTCTACCCAATCTAATACTACCTGCTCTTTAAATTCTTCTGGTTCAACACCGCAGTTAAGCAATACCTTTTCAGGTCCATCTGGATGTAATGGAGGTTCTATTCTAGTTAAAGATACTATAGTTTTTTCTTCAATCTCTCTTTCAATAGCATCTAAAGCTCCAGGACATAAGTACATATCAGCATGATAAATCATAGCAATATCATTAGTGGCTACATCATTGATTAATGTATCATACAGTATGGTATGACCTAACCTATCTGGTCCTTCATTACAATGAGCTTTAAATAATGGATCTTTATCCATCATCTCTAAACACCAATCCCAAGTACCATCAGAAGAAGCATCATCAGCAACACATATTTCTACTTCATGATTTCCTTGATTCTTTCTAATAGAATCGTAGGACCATTTAAGATATTTTAAATTGTTCCTTCCAGGTTGTATTAAACTTATTTTCATTATAATATTTTTTATAATTTTCCTTAGCTTGTACTGAAGCTTTAAAATAAAGATACGAATTTTCTTTCAGCTCAGCAAGTAATTCCTTAGCTTTCTTTACGTCTCCAATCTCTACAGTTAGAGAGGGGTGACATATTTCTTGAGTATCTAACCCTCTATAGCCTATACAAGGTATACCTAGGTAAGCACAATTAAGAGCAAATGTTCCTGCAGCGTGAGTACGCATAAGATGTACTCCATATTTAAATTCATTTAATTTATGAATCCATTGCTTCCAGGTCATGTAGGGCAGATGCTCTATTAATTGTTCCTCCCCTGGTTGCCTTCTTCCCATAGAAGGTGCGATTATTTTATCGAATTGAGATGATGCCACTATGTAAGAATCAAAGCCTCCATACCAATGAACGAAGTTACCTCCAATGATAACACCGTCTCTCTCTACGTCTTTAACTTCTCCAATAGCATCTTCTATCATTAAGGTAGACATCACTCTAACATCAGGATGTTCTGTAATGCCTTCGTAATATATCTTATCAGTTTTATTGTGAGTAAATATAATATCAGCTTCTCTCAATGTATTGTAGTACCATATCTGTTTGTCTAAAGTATAGTCTTGAAAATACCAATGAGGACCTTCTTGCATTACACCAACTTTTTTACAGTATTTTTTTATAGAATTTATATCAAAGCTAGGATCTTTTTTAGGAATAATAACAATACCGATATCATATTGCTGATTAGGTACCTGTCTATAGTTATAGTGATCAGCATCCAAAGCACACATCCAAGCAAACTCAGTTCTCATATTTTCATGAGTACGAGATACTTTACCATTAAATCCCATTTCAGTAAAAAAAGCTATAGACATTCTGATAAGGTTTTATATTCAACGTTCATTTTAGATAAATGACTTAATGATACTCTCATTTGTTCGTAGTTAGATTCATTCCATACATTATCATTCCATTCTCCTGCTATGTGTGATTGAAACATAATCATATCTTTATTGTGTATTACAATATCCGTTTCATTAATACCGTCATGACCAAATAATGTTTTACAATCCCATTTAAGGTTGTGGTTATGTTCATAATGAATAGCAGCATAATCAAATGCTTTCCCTACTACTTTAACTGCTTCTGGATGTGCAAGCCAACCTGGGTTCCTCCACCCTAAAGGTCTATGGTCTACAGCATTCCATTCTTCAATGCATTTATTTAATCTCTCTTCTACTTTCTCTTTTGTATCTAATTCAAAAAACTCACACTCTCCTATTCCTTCTCTTTCACATTCATGATAATGACCATGAGCTGCAAGTTCAAAGTAATCGTGAGACTTTAACCATTTAATCCATTCTTTATTATCTGAAAGTTTACTTCTATGATGATAGTTAGATGGAATAAATAAAGTAAACTTAGCACCAAACTCTTTATTAAGAAGAGCTAAGTACTTCATACAATCATCTTCCCGTACGCCCCATCCTTTTTCTGGATGTATATCGTCTATGCTTATGGTAACTTTCATTAAAATATTTTATCAGTTAACTCAAATACTTTACTATAATCGTTAGTACCAGTTTCGTTAACAGGGTGATTGTATGTGTTGCTGTTAATAGAACCGATTACATCAATAGCAGGATGAACATTATTATTAGAAAGTTTCTGAAAATAAGTATTAGGTCCAAAGTAATTTGGTCTTAATTCCTTACCTTTGTGCACATAGCTAATAACTGGTTTACCAAATAGAGAACATAAGATAGAATTGCCTCCACAAACAGTAATAAATCCAGAACAATTAGCCATGATTCTTAACTGAGTAAAATTATAATCGTAATTAGACTCTTCTACTAATTTATCTAACAAAGTAACATTACTAAAGTATTCTGTAAGTTGAAAGTCATTTATTATACCGACTCCTTCTACGTTAGCTTTAATATCATGATAACCTGCATTAAGAGAATTCATTTCATTTTGATCTATAGTAAAGTCTTTTTCTCTATTTGTTGCTCTTTTATAAATAACGTCATATCCTTTTTTATCTAAGGTAGTAAATAAATCGTTAAGACATTTAATATCGAAAAACCCATAAGGAGTCTCTCCATGCTCTAAGTTATATTTATTGTTAATAAAAATAGTAGGACGCTTAAAATTATAGAAATCATTCTTATAAAAGTCAGCAAAAGGAGGTACTACCCACTTAGTATAATCAAGTACTCCTGGTTCCTCCAAAGAATTAATTCCATGTATCCAATCATTAGGAAGAGTACCTAAGCCTGCTGATGCATTATCTATGGTTCTATGTTGAAACTCTTCTATTACTTCATCAGCAAAAAAATAAAAAGGAGTCATACCTCTACTTGTTATGACTTTTTCTAATTGATTATTCTGATGTAACCAATATGCATAGGGTACTGTAAGAGCTAACTCTATTCCAAATTCAGGATTTGTTTTTACTATCATCCTACTTGCTTTATTACTTGAAATGCTTCTGCGTACTTGCACCTAGCCTGTATACCTCTAAATCTTCCTAGTGTTTTTAAGTTATCAGGTACATCAAAACCTGCTGCTTTATATTTTACTATCTGACTTTTATGACACTTAGAAGCTTTTATCTTCTCATCGAAAGTATCAGTAATATCTACGTAGTAGTTAGTAGTCATTTGGTTAGCTGATTGTCTAGCTACGGGTATTTGTTCGTAACAGTAAACGTTAGGTACGTATCTAGCTGCAGCCATAGTAGCTTTAAATGTAGCTATATGATCTTGATTAGCGTCACCAGCCCAGTGTGTGTATATAGTATCTATATTATATTTCTTTATATAAGTTTCTATTCCGCTAACTGTTTCGAAAGTAAACGGTACTTTTAAATCAGTGCAAGGTAAAAATGCTACGGCATCTACTTTAAGATGTTTGGCAGCACATCGAACTTCTTCTTGATTCTCTTGAGCTGTTCTAATGACTTTGCCTGTAGTACCGTCTACAGACTCTGTACTTGTCATACAAAGGTAAACTGTATAGTCACCATTATTTTTATGCTTTACTAATGTTCCTCCTACTCCGAATTCTATATCGTCTGGATGTGCTCCAATGGCTAATACTCTTTTCATATAATGTTTATACTATTTGGACCTTCATTAAATAACAAATCTAAAATATTCATATATGGAATAAACTCTCCATGTAACTGTTTATAGGTTGGATGTTTATAATGTTGCCAAGTTAATTTTATGTTACGTTTTTTAAAGTCATCTTCATTTATATACCTAACAGATCCTGGACCTGATCCTGTTATATATTCTGTAGCGTTAAGCTTTTCTAAAATAGTAATAATTCTATCTGCTCCTGATATATTGTTACCTACTAAATTAGAAGAAAGTATTACTTCTGTCTCTATGCCTAAAACTCTTATAAAATAGTTTATTAAATGTACGTTAAGACTATTAAGAGTTTTAAAATCATATAAAAGTATGTCGTTGATAGAGTGAAAATACTTTTTAAAGTAAGGAGCATCTTTATAAAATATTTCTATTAATCTAAGATGTTCTCTTCTCCAGTCATCATTTTTAAAACCAATTTCATTAAAGTTCTTCTTTTCACTCTTACCCAAAACAGGTACGCTTAACCATTTGCTACCGTTATGTATTTTAATTTTATTTCTGTTACCGAAATGATTTTTACCTCTAGGATATTGGACGTTATCAAATATAACAAACTTATCACTTTGTTTAATCTTATCAAAAAATCCTAACCAAGGTAGGTAATTAGGTTGATGTATACTAATAGTCATTCAATAACTCATTAACAGAGTTAGCAACATACTCAACTTGTCGTAAGTCCATTTCTACATACATTGGTAATGCCAAATGTCTTAATAACAATTCATCAGCTACCGGGTATGTTTGGTCTCCTACAAATTCCTTAAAAGCTGGTTGTTCATGGCAAGCAGGCCAGTAAGCATTAGCAGTTGGAATATTATACTTTGTCAATAAGTCTTCACAGAACTTAGTTCTTTGCTCCAATGTAGTACCTTTAGGTAATGCTACAATATACTGCCACCAAGTCATAATAGTATTATCAGGAATGTTAGGTACCTCTAACTTATCACTATTAAGTATTTCTTTGTATCTATCTGCTAATAAATTTCTTTTATCAACAAATTCGTGAGTTCTTTTAATTTGAGTTACTCCTATAGCTGCTGCCATCTCAGGCATTCTATAATTAGATGAAGCTACAGAGCAAGTTACTCCAAAATCTAAACCTGGCACTGGTGAGTCATTACGTACACATCCATGATTTCTAAGTATTCTACATTGCTCTGCTAACTTTTCGTCATTAGTTGTAATCATTCCTCCTTCACCTGATGTTATAATTTTTGTAGCAAATAAAGAAAAAGCTCCTGCTAATCCTAAGTTACCTGCATATACATCATTATCTATTTTAGCACCTACAGCATGTGATGCATCTTCAAGTAGTACAAGGTTGTTGTCTTCACAATATTGTTTTATCTCTAAATAATCTGGAGCAATTCTACCTCCCATATGAACCCACATAACACCAGCAGTGTATTCATCAACGTTTTCTTTTATGATATCTAAACTTAAACACTGAGTGATTGGATCAATGTCTGTTAAAACTGGTATGTTATTTGATCTTTCAATAGCACTAACACTAGCTACAAAAGTCTGAGTAGGGCAAAGAAATTTCTTACCTTCTATTCCTGTAGCTCTTATCATAACTTCTAAAGCTGTAGCACCGGAGTTAGTAGCAATAGCATATTTTGTCCCACATAACTCTGCAAATAAGTCTTCGAATTGTTTAACATACTTACCCTGAATGAACATGCCTGTAAAGAGGATATCTTTCCATGCTGCTTGAATCCAATCCCTATCTTCTTTTGGAAAATAAGGTTTAGCTCTATATAATTTTTTAATTGTATCCATATTTCTTTTTACCTATTTCATTATACCATTTAACAAATTTATCTAATTTAGAATCTATAAGACCAAAATCATCAGTATACATACTATACATCATATCTAAATCATATGCTGGAGCCCAAAACGGTTTACTGTTTTCTGCTATAGTATAATCTTTACCTAAGAATTTTGCTATTGTTTCTATATATTCTTTCATTAAGTAGTTCCTTGGATTAGACAGTTCTATAGTCTCAGGTAAGAAGTTACCTTTAGCTATAAGATTATGTATAAAGTTAACTACATCATCTACCCAAGTAATATTAATATAATAGTTTCCATCTCCTGCTATTGTTACAGGTTGATTATTTTCTATTTGATTAATAATTTGTGCTGTTCTAGCTCTATGACTATTTTCTCCATCTATATAAGGAGGTCTAATTATCTTATAATTTTTAAACTTACCGGAGACTAATTTTTCACATTCTTCTTTATCAGTTCCATACTCCCCCCATTGTTCTCTACCTACTGAAGCAGAGCTGATAAATATATAGTTACAATCAAATGGGACTAAGTCGGCAAACTTATCGAACTGTTCACCATTAAATAAACAGAAGTCTAATACTAAATCATATGAGTTAAAGTTAATATGAGACATAGTAGAAAAATCATTTCTGTCTCCTTCTATTATTTGAACTCCTTCTGGACCAGTACCTTGTCTGTTAAAAACGGTAACTTTATTATCTTCTAATAGTTTCTCTGTTAGTGCTTTACCAACAAACCTATTGCCACCAAATACAAATATATTCATTATATTAAAGGAATTATTTCTTCTACTGAGTATTGTTCTACCTGACTAGAGTCTAATCCATCCTCAAGTATCTTTTCATGCAAATTCTCTCCAGGTTGAAGACCTATCTCTTTAATCTTCTTTTTGCCTCCATCTGGTAGATATTTTTCATACATAGCATTAAGTAAGTTCTCTATGCTCATAGCTTTCATTGTAGGAACATAAGGTTTAGAATCTTGTGCGTTATCTAAACAATCGTAAATAAGATCTAAAGCTTGATCGACAGTCCAAAAGAATCTAGTAGCTTTCGGTTCAGTTACTATTAATTCTTGATCAGCTTTTATTAAATCTTTCCATTTGCATAGAACAGATCCAGTAGAGTAAAGCACATTTCCGTATCTAACTATTCTGTAATCACAAGAAGGATTAATTCTCTCAAACTGAGTAAATAATCTCTCCATAAGAAGTTTAGAAGCTCCGTAAACACCTGCTACCTGTGCTGCTTTATCAGTACTTATTCCAATAAGGAACTCTAAATTTTCCTCTAATGATTGCTCTAAAATATTCATAGAGCCTATCGTATTAGATTTAATTGTTTCTCTAACAGTTATTTCAGCTAAGCCAACATGTTTAGAGGCTGCTAAATGAAATACTCCATCTACCCCTTTCATAGCTTGTTTAACTTCAAACTTATCTGATATATCTCCGTTAAGTATTTCTACCTGAGGGCATTGTTGTTTAAGGTCTATTAATTTACCTTCGTCTCTTGAGATAACTCTCACATTAGCTCCATCGGCTAATAATCTTTTTACTAAAGGAACTCCTAAGAAGCCACTTCCTCCAGTCACTAGCAGTAATTTGTCTTTAAAATTGTATTTCATTGAGGATTGATTTATATGTTAATATAAGAATAATATTTGTTATTTACAACTATCGAATACATCTTTCCATGTATAAGGTTTAAAGTTTGGATCGAATAGCTTGTAGCAATTCTGTTCGCACATTTTATTAGCAGGAGTATACCAGTTATGAACTTCTCTTTGAGCACCTGGGTTAGTCTTATCTAAATTCTCCTCGCCTTTTACAAACGTTCTCTTGTCAGGATGCTTTCTGTTATGTACTACAAGAATATTTTTAAAGTGATACTGAGGAATATTACCTAAAACTTTATTAGTCATCATCATAAAAGCAGTATCTTCATGAATAAAGAATACTGATCTTGGTATATTAACTCCAGCTTTGATTACTTCTGAGCTAATTACTAGCCCACATCCGTTAAACTTATGAGGAGATATTATACTTACGTCTATATCTTCTACCTTGTCGTTGAATCTGTTCATTTCTTCCTTCGACATAGTGTATCTTAAGCTCCACCAGTTCTTAGTGTCCATTTCAATAAATGGTTTATCTGTAAACTCTGGATGCTCTAAGGGTTTCCAGCTATCATCCCACATTTTACATATACTAAATGTAGCTAAATATTTTGGACTGTCTACATTTTGATGTAAATGGTCTAATACTACAAACGATTGTTTAGGTACTAACATATCTGATTCACCCCATACTAGTACATCAGCCTTTGTGCAATACTTATCATTAAACTCTCTTCTATAGTCTGCTATAGTGTATAACTTTTCATATTCGTTTCTAACATAATTATATCCAAATGCTTCTTCACAAATATCATCTATCTTTTCTATAGCTAGTTCTTTATCTTCTTGTGAGGTAGGTTTCTCTAAAGTAGTATCAGCAATTATACATACATCTACTATAACCTCACCATCGTATCTTTCAATAGCATCTTTTAAAGAATCAATATAGTACTCTATAATACTAGACTCATACCATTGCACTAATACTCCAATTGCAAATTTTGTTTTCATACTTTACTTGCTATTTCTTCTGCTGCTGCTACACAGTTACCTACTTTACCACTGAATAAAACTATAGTATCGTCTTTAAAATCTACTATAGTTGGCCTTGCATCTGTGTCGTCCTTGTTAGGAAGTACAGTTCGCACTGTATACATAGAACCAACATGAATAGCTTTCTCTATATCAGGAAAGAACTTCTTGGCTGCCTCTATAAATCTTGGTACATTGGTTAGTTTAGGATCTTTTATTATACCTTTGTTAATATACTTTTTATAAGCAGGAGGCACAATGGCTTTTTTTCCTATATTAGAGCTATGAATAGCGTGCACTACGTTTCCTCCGACGTGGTACTTTGTAAAACCGTAAGGATCAAAGCACATAAAAGGCCCATCCATTACTACTATACTTTTATTCTTATACTTGTTAGGAAGAATGAATAGAGGTTTTTCACATAACTCAAACTGATAATCTTTTTCGACTTTATCAAAATCATTTAAAGAACTATATGTTGAAATAACTTTATACTTATATTCTGATAGCTCATCTAATGAATTTATTTTAGAGTTGAGAAGAAGGTTGATGTTGCAGGCTCTAATTCTATCCATACATATCTTTCTCAGTGCATCTGGAGCGTATAAGCTTTCTTTTATCTTAACTGTAAGATCGCAATTAGGCATAGGGTCTACTATTTCCCATTGTAGTTTACATTCATCTAATATATGTAAGTAATCTCTAGGAGTAGTAAAACTATCTTCTGAAGCTATACTATAATAGTGCTCTACGTCATTAATAATAGCAGCATTATAGTACTTAATAAAGCTACTCTCATTATCTTTACATGAAAGTATAGTCTCTTTACTTCTAGGATAATGGTACCCTCTGTGTACTCTATACTGATTTATACCAGAAGTAGCAGATAGTATATTGTCATATTTTTCAAATAGATCTACATGGTAACCTTTATCTGCTAATTTTATAGCTGCTGTTGTTCCGTATATACCTGCTCCTACTATTGCTACTTTACCGTATAGTAATGGCTTAAGCTTTTGTACTATTTTTGTAGCAAAGATTGTTCGCTCTCTATTACCTATAAAATCTGCTTCACTATTTAGTACAGCTGTTAACATAGTTTCTAAAGCATCAGTTCCTGTAGTAGGTTCTATATTATGAGCTTTCTTTTTGTACCAGTCAAAATTGTAGTCGAAATGATACAACTGCTTTCCAAACTTAAGAGTAAATTCCTTCTCTAACCTTTCGTTTTTAAGTACATTAAGCTTAAACTTAGTATCCATATCTGCTGTATAGATTAAATAGAAATGATGGTAGGCTATTCTATCAAGAATATTTGAATATGCATAACCCCATTTTTTATAACTAAATTTATTTGTATGTGTAATGTGTTCGTAAATAAGTACATCATCAACGTAGAATAGACAGTTGTTATCACTAGCTAACTTATACAACTCTTCTACAGCTTCGTAGTTAAAAGCAGCTGGTTTCTCACAAAATACATTCATACCTTTTTTAAGGAAATGTTTTGCTTGTTCGTAATGAAACTCACTCGGACTAGCTATTACTACCCACTCAGCTTCGTAGTTCCACCATTGGTCTTTAGACCCTAATACCCATTCTATTTCTACTCCTTCTATTAATTTGAGTTTAGAAAGTATCTTAGACCCAAAACTACCTTTACCTATCTGTCCTACTTTAATGCTCATATAAATATTTATAAGTTTTTTCCATCCAATGAGGAACTGTAACGTCCTTATTAGGAAGACCGTTAAAATGCATAATATAACCAGCTTTAGTGTGAAGCATCTGATCATTTAAACATTCTTTTGCTGCCATACAGCTCATATTATAACTGTACGGAAGTGCTGTTGTTTCTATGTTGTGTTTACGTAACAAGTAATTTAAAGGAGTTTGATCTGTTCCGACACCGTATGTCTTTTGACACCAGTCTATCATATCAGAATTTTCTGTGTAAAACTCTCTCATGGTTTTAAAAAATTCTCTATGAGAGTTATTTACTACTTGAAAACCACTGTTAAAATATTCATACCAATTAAAAATAGGTTGATCAGTAAAAAGATGTTTATTATAGTTCTCCATAGATCTAATGATCCAATCAAAATTACCGTCATCATGTACTAAAGTATACTTATTATTAGTTAATTTAAAAAAATCTGGACTATCTGGATGTATTATAGTATCAGCATCTACTATGCATATTTGATCGAATTTTAATTCATTAGCATCTAATATATCAAATAAAAAATATCTTTGCCATATGATACCCATATAGTTCATATCAGTTACTGGCTCTTCTAAAGTCATTAACTCATGATCGTATTTCTCTGTAAAATGTCTCCAACTATCGATTGATATTTGGTACTCTTTCTTAGTCTTACCGTCTTTTTTTATGTCAATTAAAAATACTAAATTTTTACTCATAATACCTTTTGTATTCGTTCCATACTTGTCCCATAATCTTTATTCTATCTTCAATACCAAATCCTGTGAAATGCCATATATTAGAATACTTTATAAAGAAAGGAGTAGTGTCTTCGTTTAATTGCCAATTATGTTTAAACATATCTTTTTTATGGATTGAAAATAAGTTCCATATAGGAGGAAGCAATTTTATTTTTACGTTATTTTCTTTAAGTATAAAATTAAGCACTGTCTGAACTTTACCTACTCCTTTTATTTGGTCTAATTCAGAGCTATTATCTTTATAAAATTGTATTAGTTTATCAAAAATATACTTATGGTCTTTTGTAAAGAAACATACACCACTGTTAAAGTACTCGTCTATATTTAATTTAGTATTAGGAAAGAACTTACCGTAGGCATCTATAGATCTTAATATCCATCCTAACGATGCCCTATCATTTACCACACAAAACTCATCTGTATATAAATCAAATGGATTTGGAGCATCCCATTTGACCATAGTATCGGAATCTACATAAATAATTTTATCGTATTTGTCTCCAATTTTTTCAAATATAATATCTTTATTCCATACTGGGAATTTATATCTATCGTCATGTTGATCAATAACTAAAAAGTCTATATCATTTTTACTACACCATGCTTCCCAGCTTTTTATACAGTACTCACTATAAGTACTATTCTCAAACTGAGATGTATTATGGTTAATAGCAGTTGTATAGATTAAGTTTTTACTCATACTATAGCTCTACCTTTCATTTGTTCCCAATCTCTCACTTCTCTTACTTCATCGTTCTTAGCTTTAGTAGCTTTCATCATAAGAGGATCAATTCCTGCATCTTCAGCTACCTTAATTAGAGCATTTAAATCTTTCGGAAGACAGTGTCCTCCAAAGCCACAGTACCCATCAGGGCCTTTGACAGCCCAATGAGACGTTCCTAATCTCTCATCATGTAAAGAGTACTCTAAAACTTTATCGTAGTCTAAATCTAATGCCTGTGCCAATTGGTACATCTCGTTAGCAAACGATACTTTATTAGCTAAATAACAGTTAGTAATATACTTAACCATTTCAGCATGTTTAGATCCTGTTTTTACGAAATGTACTTTTTTAAATGCTACAGAATATATTTCTTTTAACCTTGTAGTAGCTGGTCTTGGACCTCCTAGTATAATTCTTTTTTGCTTTTCAAAATCTTGAACTGCGTTTCTTTCTGTTAAGAACTCTGGGTTAAAGACAACGCTTAAGTTAGGGTAAAGGTTATTTAATTTTTCAGTTGTACCTGGTGGTACTGTAGACTTTATAACTGCTATTTTAGTTTTACCGTATTCACTTATATCTTTTATAGCTTCTTCTACTATTCCTGTATAAGCAGACCCATCTTTATCCATTGGAGTCGGTAAACATACAAACACTATGTCTTCAGACATTACCTGTTCTTTTGAGCTATTGCTCTTAGTCTCATCTAAATCATATGTATAAACTTTAAAGTACGTTTTAAATTTTTGGTATATCGCATTACCGACAAACCCTTGACCTATTATTCCTATCATAATTTCTTAATTTGTTTAATTTGTTGTTTAGTAATTGTTCCTACTTTATCTTTTACGTTAAAAAATACTTCATCTTCAGAAAAGGAAAACTTTTCAACTATATATAAATCTCTTTCTATAGTAGTAGAAACCTTCTTAGAAGCTTTATCAAGATCTTCAATAAAAGAATCAAAGTTTTCTGATGGAAGTTTTAAAACACCGTAAGATTTCATAAACTTACCGTCTAAGTAAAAACCTTCGGAATTGCCGTTAATAAAGTATACTACGGTAGTTCCTTCTTTTGTAATAATGTTTAAGCCATCTACTTTAAAATTTTGTGCCCAGCATAATGAGCTAACTAGCAAGAGGAGTAAGGATATTTTATTCATGTATCGTTAATGTAAGGGTTTAAATGATAATTGTTCGTAATAATTATTTTGTTTTTCTTGTTTTTCTATTTTTTTATTGTGGAATAGAGCATAGTTTTCATCTCCTGGAAGAAAAGCATAAGCTTTATACCCTGTTAGGGATTCGTGTACTTTTGATTGCCACTTAATCTTTGGCTTATTCTTCCAAATTCTCCATTGATAATCAGGAAAGTTAATCCAACCGCTTTCATTTACATTCCACTTCCATTTATCGATATGTTCCTGTGTTAACCCTTCTACTGTATTTACTCTAGGGACTAAATAGACATCATTATCGGGATTAGACTCTAAAATTTCAGGTAAATTTTCTATTAAGTATGTATTAGGAATTTCATCGGCATCTATTTGAAATATATAATCTCCTCTGCAAGCATCTTTCAGTAGGTTTTTCCAATCTCCAAAATGGTTATTAAATTTATTTTTATATAATCTTATATTTGTAGGATAGTTATACCCTGATGTGCTCGACAAATGGTGAAAGTTATCTAAATATTCTTCTGTTTCTCCAGTAGTGTTCTTTGTATCTAAAAGTATTACTATTTCGTCTTCACTTCTTTTAGTATTAAAGAGTACTTTCAAAAGTTTTTGTATCTCTTCTAATTCGTTACAGACTGTTATCGCATAACTTATTTTCATAGTACTTTTATATAGTCATATAAATTATCAGTAGGCTTCCATCCTAACCTCTTTATAGCATCGTTATTAATTCTTAATGTAGCTCTATAATTACCAGGTTCGTCTGGGGTATAAACTTTATCACAGTCAAATCTTTCTTTAAACATTTCATAAACTCTATTGATAGAGTAGTTTACTCCACATCCTAATTCCCAAGCATCTGGATGAGACTCTCGTTTCATTCCTATAAGAAATAATCCTGATACAATATCGTCTACATGTGTAAAGTCTCTTCTTTGTTCTCCATCACCGACTATAGTAATTGATTTTCCTTCCTCTATCTGGGTTCTCCATTTACCTATTACTGCTGCATACTCTCCATCTAATATTTCTCTTCTACCGTATACGTTATAAAATCTAGCTACCTCAATATCTAATCCATATGTTCCTCTATATAAATGGCATATCTCTTCTCCTAAGTGCTTAGTAAACGCATAAGGAGAACTTAAAGGATCGCCGTGTCTAGAAGATGAACCGGCATAAACTAATTTAGCATTGCATAGTCTTACAAACTCACATACTTTTTGTGTACCGTTTACATTACTATGGAAAGTTTCTGAGGGTTTATTAAATGAGGGCTGTACTCTAGATAAAGCTGCTAAGTGGTATACTAAATCATAATCGTTATCTAATTTGCCTATATCATTTATGTCTAATTCTATATACTCAGCTCCTTTTATATGATTACTTTTAAACCCTAATGAATAGTTATCAATAGAAGTTACTTTGTGACCTCCTTTAACTAAATACTCTACAAGGTTAGTACCTATAAACCCTGCTCCTCCAGTTACTAATATTTTCATTGTTTATAAAAATCTATATATTCTAAAGCAGTCATAAAATCGTTTTGAGCATACTGCTTAAGGTTAGTCATATCCATTCTATGAGTTTGGTCTTTAGGAAATCTTTTACCTTTTCTGTCTTCTTCAGTAATGGGTACAGCTTTTACAGCTGACCAGTTCCATTTATCTTTAGAACTACCATCTAAAAATACCATACCTTTTTCTGGTATTGATATAGTAGCTGGAGCCCATACTCTTTTTTGTTTATCTGTGTGTAGAAGGTCTTTGTATAATTCAGGGGATGTTTCTAATAAATCCTTTACTAACTTAGATCCTTCTGTCATTAAAGTCGACGTTGTAAATCCACTACCGAAACATAGCCAAGTCTTAATTTGTTGACCTTGCTGTTCGAATGTCTGTTCATAACAGGCGTTACTGCCGAAAGGACCTTCTACTAATTGATCTTGATTTAATTTCATACTTTTTTTAATTTAGGTAATTTTATAGCAGGAGGTGTTGTAGCTCCAGCTTTTTTTAACTTAGGTAATTTAAGTTGCACTTGTTGAGCAAACTCTGGTATGTACTGTTTGAATAGCGAGTCTAGTTTTACAACCATATTATCATAACTAAATGTAGTTTTATTCTGAAAGGCTAATTTCTTAGCATAAGTTAAATACTTTTTATAATGTTTAAATACATTCTTATAAGCTTTACCAACCTCTATCGAGTCAGCTTTAAACCATGATGCTTGAGCAAGTAATACTCCTTTCTGAACCGAGGAAGGGTGTAGTTGTTCTAGTTTACCGTTTAGTAGAGTAGTGTATTCTTTATCTAGGAAATCTATATGACCAGACCATCCAGATGCTATAATTGGTTTACCGATCAAACTAAATTCTAATAACGGTCTACCAAATCCTTCTCCTCTAGTTAAAGATACCATAGCTTTTACTTTAGGGTGGTTATACATTTCATTAATTTCGCTATCAGATAAGTCTCCATGTATAACGTACACATTAGGTAGCTTACCTTTTGTAGTTCTTCTAATCGATTCAATCTTTTTAAGTAAAGATGATTTATCCATTATCGATGTTGTGGCATGAGAAGTTTTTAAAATTAATGCTGGTTGATTAGTTTTATTTTTAAATGTTTCGAAAAAAGATTTGATAGTAAATCCTATATCTTTTCTATCGTGTCCGTACTCTCCTTTTAACCAGTGCCCTACACACAAGAAACAAAATGATTCAGGTATAGACGACAAATCTATATTAGAACTTGTTTTAAAATATTTGGTTAGATCTGCTCCTTCTAGTAAAACTTCAATAGGTTTAGAAACTTGAACTTTAGAAGTAACTTGACCAGTTTTATTATCCTTTACTTCCCAAACTGTTTTGCTAAATATTTCTTTACTGTGTGCAGAAGAAGTAAGAGTTAAATTCATTCTGTTAACTCCTTGAATCCAACTTTGGTCTACTATCGTAGCTTCTATTCCAGCTGTTACACCTATATTGTATTTACCAACAGGTTGAAATTCGTTAGGGACTGTAATCTGTACCCAAATTTCTGGTTTAGTATCTATCTTAGGAATGATTAAAGAGTAAAGTGTATCTTCTTTATGGTCTTCTAAGTACCCAAATCTAGTATTACCCCATCTTTGAGAAAGTAATTTTACATTATACTTATCTAATGCAATAACAGCTTTTATAAAGTCTCTAGATCTTGCGCCGTAGCCTGAATAAGTATCTACTGGCGAGCTTATTATTATTGTTGGTTTATTCATATTAGTATCCTGATAGTTTATGAGTTACTTTTGTATTAGGAGCTTTGTCTGCTTTAAATATTTCGTATCTCGGTCTAGGTTTAAAATTAATAAATGTTTCGTCTATACTTTTAATCATATTATCACACATTTGAGCTGATGTCATCTGTGCTTCATCTGATTTAGCCCAATCGTGACCAGCCTTACCTCTTTTGCTTCTTTCTTCTTTTGGTAAATCATATACCTTTTTTATTGCTGCTGCTACATCTTCTGGGTTAGATCTATCATCATATATATAAGGAGTCATAGGAGAACCTGTTAGTGATATATTAGAAGGAAATACTGGTTCTACCCATTCTCCGTGCTTTTTATAAGTACCTCTATGATTAGAAGGAAAATCTGAGTCAAAATCAATCCATTCACCTTTTTCATTTTCGAATCTCATTTGATCTTGCATTCCTCCTGTTACTGCTCCTACTATCATTGTACCAGACATCATTGATTCTGTTAGAGATAATCCCCATCCTTCGTTAGATGATATAAGGACAGTAACGTCAGCCATGTTGTACATAAAGTTCATTTGTGCTGATGATATTTTATTAGTTGAAAAGAATACATTACCTTGTGGGAATAAAGCATCTTTAACTGCTTTAAGATCTGTTCCGTGGTTGTTAGATATCTCTGTATGCATAACAAGTCCTGCTTTTTTAGCAGCATCTTCACCTATTTGATCACAGAATAATTTAAATGCTAAAATAACATCACCAGGTCTTTTTCTATGAATATTTCTAGAATTAAAGTAAACTAAAAATTCTATATCAGGATGAGGAATAGTTTGGTCTTTAAACTTAATTAATTCTGGGTAAAGTGGATTGTCTTCATTAATGGGAAAGAAATGCTTATCATTAATACCGTGAGGTACATAGTTTATTACCTTATCTTTAGCATCATCGCCTAGTACTAACTTATTAATATTAACCGTTTGTTTAGATATGCCCATTAAGCAGTCTACCGAGTTATAATAGTCTTTGTTGTACATAGGGGCTGGATAGTCATCCCAGATATTCAGCCAAATTATAGGTATTTTATTTCTTATTTCTCTTTCTATTTCGAATAGCCAAATCCAATACCTAGGGTCAGTAAAAATAAATAAAGCATCTGGTTTTTCTTTTTTAATTATAGCTCTTACTAAGCCGCTATTGCCATATCCTTCATTAGGCATAACTTTAACGTCTGAATCGTTTATACCAGCATTTTTATTAACGTCTTGTGAAATGTCAATTACTTTACCGTGATCAGGATGTTTTAAAGCTGCTCCTACTTGAAACCAATTGTACTTATGAGACGATCCTACTACAAGTTCTCTAGACATAGTTGCTATACCAGAGTGCATTCTTAGATCATCACTGAGTAAAAGTATTTTTTTTCTCTCACTCTTTTTAATATAACCTTCTACCATTATTTTCTGTATTTTATATTGTTTTGTTTATGTATCTTATCTCTAAATGTCTTATCAGTAAGATATAAAAAAATTGCACGGTCTGCAAGCTTTTTAAAAGAAAAGTTTTCTTGTAAACAAGCCATTTTAAAGTGATCGAAAAGAGGTTGAGTAATTTTAACCGAAGTTAATTTTTCATTTTTTATCATAACTATATATCTTTATATATTTATATATAAATAGGCTATAAATCCGAAAATGGTAAACAGTGATCGCACTTACCTAGAGGAGATTTACAACTATGGTCTATATTTAAGAACTTACCTTTATCGTCTAATACATTATTTAAAAAATTATTCATAGACTCAATAACTTGTTTAGTTTTTCTAGGTCCTGAGTTAGGTTTAAACTCTTGAACTCTTCTTTGCATAGATGCAAACTCTGCATCTTTAGGTACTCTTCTTTTGACTATAAAGAACTCTACATTAACCTTACTAGGGTCTATATTAAATTGCTTAGCAAAGAACTCTCTATATAAAATAACCTGAGCAGTAAGATTAGGATTCTTTTTATACGTATCGTTCCATCCTCTAGTAGAAGTCTTTATATCCATAACTGTCCAAGTATCAGTATTAGGATGATAGAAGACTAAATCTACTAATCCTTTAAACACTACTCCTGGTTTAATCTGCTGATATAGTAATGTCTCTACTCCGGCAAGCTTCATAGTCTTAGTCCCGAAGTATATAGACCTCTTCTTTTTAATAAAATCTAATATATGTTTACCGTCTAGCCAAAAGCTATTAAGTTCATCTGCATTAGAGTAATGCTCATGACCGTTAACTGCCTTACCTGATCTATATGCTTTAATCATATTGTCATATAACAGTTTATTGATATCTATTTCATTAGCATCTTTAACAGAGTTATGGTACATTACTTCTAAATAATGCTGTAACGTTTCATGAAATGCTGTACCGAAAGTAGTATAGATGTTTTGAGTAAATGGTACTGCTTTCTTTCTATATTGCATATCCCATAACTTAGGACATTTATTATATGTACTGATAGAACTATACGAAATATGGGTTAACTTAGAAGGAGTTTGTTTGATTTTACTCTCCCAAACGACCTTCACAGGTCCTTTTAGTTTTCTTTTCAATATACTTTATTTAGTTTTTTTCCATAATCCTTTTTGTACTATCTGAGAGATAATACCATAGTTACTTAAGTCTTGAAAAGTATCTATTAGGGATTCGTTTTGAGCTTTTCTATTAGATAGAATCATATTCTTCCATCTATTTACTTTATCTGATATTCTATACCAGAGTCCAACTAAAGCGAAGTCGGTTTCTTCTTGATTAGCTAATTGAGTTCCAGCTGCTACATTACCCATTCCATAATCTAAATGCTTCTTAGCAAATAGTTCAAACTGTTCGTCTGATATATCTTTATAGGCTTTGTAAATAAGTGGATACTCTTTCTTTAGTATCGG
>Ga0208298_1000125_pt1 | contig 33918 bp, 41 predicted proteins | sample 14BtaG_FD_184088 | JGI IMG/M metagenome (GOLD analysis project Ga0208298, IMG submission 184088) | Marine viral communities from the Subarctic Pacific Ocean - 14B_ETSP_OMZ_AT15311_CsCl metaG (SPAdes) (version 2) | ecosystem: Environmental > Aquatic > Marine > Oceanic | place: Pacific Ocean... | reverse complement strand
ATTTGTAAACCCGAAATACCCGAACAAGACCCAGAACATTTAATCGGTAAAGGAAATAACAGATATCTTAAATATCCAATATTATCTAAAATAGGATATGACTTCGGAATAGATTACAACAATAGTAATGCTTTCGCATCATCAATGTGGGATTGGAAAAACCAACACATATATCGTTGGAGACGAAGATATCAAAACAATTGGACAAAAGTTAGTTTGATACACGACAAAGACAATAAGAAAATCAGTTTTCAAATCAATGACCAAGACTTAGGGGAAAAGTTCGGTATACAACAATCAACTATATCGTATGAAGAAAAATTAAAAAGATATGGTAATAATCCATTTTGGTTAGGGTGTAATGACCCACTTGCTTGGGAAGGACAAAGGTTCTTCAAAGGTGAAATAGCAGAAGTAAAAATGTGGAACTCTTATGATGACTTAGTTTTACATTACGATATGACTAAATCAATATGTTGTGACCAAGGTTGTAAAAGATGTAAAGGGGATATCGTTAAAGATTTAAGTGAATTTGGAAATCACGGAATAATTGAAAATCGTAATATTAGATTTTTACAAAATAAAGAAGTTATCAAAGATAGTCCAGCACCACATAGAAGATACGGAACTATGGAGTGTATGTATCACGACGACGAGGGAATTGTTAACAATCAATTCCAAGGAGATGTAGAACAAACCAGTAAAAACGAAATCCTTTACAGAAAGAAAATGCAAAAGGGTGAAGTTGATATTGATAATTCAGGACTAAGACAAATGAAATACAAGATACATAGTATTGATACTATTTATAGTAGACATAAGTTAATTAATGTGAGGTTTTAATGTCAGGATATAATGACCAAGTAAAAGAAAATCCATTGTTTCAAGAAACGAAAGAAAAGTTAGACTCAATTGGACCAGGTATGTGTTTAGCAAAGTGGACACAAGTTACACTACAACTACAAACAGGGCACAATCATAGTTGTCACCACCCCAGAACACACAAGATTTCAGAAAAGGAAATCACAAGAAATCCAAGTGCTCTACACAATACTCAATATAAAAAACTTCGTAGACGAGAAATGCTTACGGGTAAACGACCAGTTGAGTGTGATTATTGTTGGGGTGTAGAAGACAATTCAGATAGATTTAGTGATAGAGTTTTTAAATCAAATGAAAGTTGGTCTAAACCACACTTTGATGAAATAGTAAATGCAGACTGGAGAGAGAATATAAATCCAAGATATGTAGAGGTTGCTTTCTCAAATGCTTGTAATTTCAAATGTAGTTATTGTGGACCACCTTATTCATCTACTTGGATGCAGGAAATTAAAAAACACGGAGCATATCCAACATCAGATAAGTTTAATGGTATGGAAGGTATGGAAGCAGAAAACAAAGTTCCAATACTACATACGGAACCAAATCCTTATGTTGATGCCTTTTGGAAATGGTGGCCAGATTTATATCGTGATTTACATACATTTAGAATCACGGGTGGAGAACCATTACTATCAAAAGATACTTGGAAAGTATTAGATTACATTATTGATGAACCCAATCCAAACAAAAATTTACAATTAGCAATAAATTCAAATCTTGGAATACCAGATAATTTGGTTGATAACTTTATTGAAAAGATACAACGAATAGAAGATGAAGAAAGAGTGAAAGAATTTATTATATTTACATCAGTTGATACTTGGGGTGAACAAGCAGAGTATATTCGTAATGGATTAGACTTTAATCGTCATTGGGATAATATGAACAAGATATTAGAAAAATGTCCAAGAGTGAATTTAACCATTATGTCAACATACAACGCATTATCAGTTCCAAACTATGATAAATTGGTTAAGGGTGTTTATGATTTAAAAACACAATATGGTTCATCAGATAGATATTGGAACTCAGCAGTATTTTTAGATTCAAGTTATTTAAGATATCCGAGTCATCAAACCGTACAAGTTTTACCAAAAGAAATGTCTGATTTAATATACAAACAAACACAACTTATTGAATACTTTGCTACACCAAATTTTGAAACAAGGTTAATTGGGTATTCGGATATTGAAGTTCAAAAATTAAAGAGAATATATGACTGGATGATTTCTACCGATTACGATAAGATTACACCACAACGACAAAACTTTTATAGAATGTTTTCTGAACACGATAAAAGACGTGGAACAGATTTTTGTAAAACTTTTCCAGAATTGGAGCAATTTTATATGGAGTGTAAAGACTTATGTTAAAAATTGATGAAAAGCAACCATATTATGTTTTACCAACTCAAAGGTATGACTTAACAACTTTACCACCTTCAAGAGTAATGCAAGAAGATTTCACATTTTTTATCAAATTTAATAAAGAGGGAAAGGTTCAACATACAGAAACACCTTCGGCAATTATGATGAGACCAGGTATGCATTATGGATTAAGTTATAATCAACAATCTGGTCATATTCAATGGGAGTTTTGGACAAAGGTTGGTGACGATTCTAAACACGACTTTGTAACATTTTTTACAGAACCATACGAATTGGAACAAGAATGGACATTTGTAGTTCGTCACGATTTAAAGAATAAATTATTTGAATTAACACTAATAAATCCAGAACAGGCAGTTCATATTCAGACAAGAGAGTATGAGGGTGAGTTGTGGAGTTATTCAGGAACACCATATAACTTTGGTTGTGGTAATTATTTTAAAATGGTAGATGAATCACATTACTTTTGGGCAGATTATACATTACATTATTCTGGTTTACTAAATAACAGCAAGTATAATGTTGATGATATACTAAAATTTGTAAAGGATAATAATGACTCAAAAACAACATTAAAAAGTTCATTGGATGATATGGTATTTTACTTTAATTTCAATGAACAGAATAAGTATAAGGTTTGGGACTTATCAGGACATTGTAACTTTTTAATGAAAAATTTAGATGTTGGGAAAGAATGATACTAATATCACATAGAGGAAACATAAACGGACGAAATCCTGAAATGGAAAATAATCCAGAATATATACAACAAGCATTAGACTTAGGTTATGATGTTGAGGTTGATGTTTGGGGTTGGGAAGATGGTAGATTGTCATTAGGACACGACTTCCCACAATATGACATTGACTATGAGTTTTTAAGACAAGACGGAATATGGTGTCACGCAAAAGATATTGTAGGTTTTTATCTTTTGAGTAAAGATAAAGATATACATTGTTTTTCACACACACGAGATATTGTGGCACTTACAACAAAAGGTTATTTCTGGTCAACTTGGAGACAAAAAATGACAAATAAAACTATATGTGTTATGCCACCAAGAAACAAGAAATTATCAAACTATATAGCAGGAGTTTGTTCAGACTACATAGAGGAGTATAAATGAGTAAAATAATAATATGTGACGGAGATAGTTGGACAGGTGGACACGAAATTAATCCAGATTTAGAGGGAATTGATGGTATGTTTGTTAACCACCCAGATAATGACGAATATAGATTACCAAAGCTATGGCCGGACAAACTTGGCAACAAATTAAAAGATGTTGAAATACACAATATTGCACACGCTGGAAGTTCTAATGACGGAATAGTTCGTAGAATTATACGAAAAGTTATGGGAATGTTATTAGAACGTAGAGCAAAAGACTTGTATGTAATTGTAGGATGGACTTCACCAGAGAGAAAAGATTTTTTTTACAAAAACGGAAGAACAAGACATTGGGAAACTATGTATCCTGCACAATTACAACAAAGTTTTAATGATGATGAAGATTTAAAAAAGTTTTACAACATATACTTAGAGAAATTTTGGAATGAGGAGGAATTTTTAGACAGATATATTCAACAAAATTTATTTCTTCATTACTTTTTAAAAGAACACAAAATAAAACATTTGTTCTTTGATGCCTTTTACGAAGCAAATACTGATAGTTCAAGTGGTATAGTCAATTCATTGAATATTGATGACATTATAGAAAATTCATATCAATATGATAAGATAGAACAATACGCATTGACCACAGAGTATCAGAAAGTTAGGCAAGATGTAGTATTTCCAATTTCTTTTAGAAATTATTTGCTAAAACAAGAAGACAGAAGAATTAAACAAGCACTTTTCGACAAATATCACCCATCAGAAGATGGACAAGAGTTGTGGACAAAACAAATATTAAGTAGAATAAAGAGGGACATTTATGGATAACTTTCAAATGTATGATAAAAACAAAAAGGGAACAATAATACTTTCACATTATCGTTCGGGAGGAACTCAACTTCAATTAAGTCTTAAAGAAGTCTTAAGAATTAACGATATAAGTTATGATAATCTTGGAGAATTAGATTTTGATACTTTGTCAGGAGTTTCTTTTACAGAACAGACTTCTAATATGTTAAAACATAAAAACTATGCAGTTGTTTTATTAAACAATTCATTAGTAATAAGTCATTTTTATAATAGTGGATATTTTGATAAATTAAGTAAAGAATACAATCTTGTAGTATTGGAAAGAAAAGATAAAGAAAAAGCTTTACTATCCTTACCGATATGGGAAGAGTTAATCAACCAAAAATTGTTTAGTAAACAGTGGAAAACACCATTAGAACAAACTGAAGATATGATAAACTTTCATAAAAAATTATTGAAAAGTAAAATAAATTATAAAAATTTACATCTTGGTTGGGAGACTCAAATGTTTAAAAGTCAAGATGGACAAAATGAATATTACTACCTTAACTATTTAATGAAAGCGTATCAAGATGAAATTAATATGTTACATTTATTATCAATCAAATACAATTTACATACCATTTTTTATGAAGATTATGAGTATTCACCAATGTATTTGAAAAAATATTACAATGATATGGAAAAGCTTGACAAAGTTTTAAGAGACACTAACCAAAAAATACCTTATGTACACAAAAATTTTGTTGACTATTATGATGAATTTGTTCAAGCGGTAGTAAAGGATTGGGATTTAAATGGTTAAGTTAATAATATTTGATTTAGACGGAGTATTGGTTGATGCCAAAGAAATTCATTATAACGCATTAAACCAAGCATTAAAAAACATAGATAAAAAATATGTTATTAATCGTGACGAACATTTATCCAAATATGACGGAAATCCTACGAGAACTAAACTAACTATGTTATCACAACAAAAAGGGTTACCTTATGAACTACACGATAAAGTGTGGGAAGATAAACAGAACTTAACAATACAAATGATTAATGATTTGGAAAAAGACAAACGATTAATATCAGTATTGGAAAGATTAGAACGAGACGGATTTACATTATGTTGTGCAACTAATTCAGTTCGTCATAGTGCAATCGTTCAATTAACAAGAAGAGGATTCATTGACCATTTAGAATTTGTATTTACCAATCAAGATGTAGTGAATCCAAAACCCAATACAGAAATTTATTTAAGGTGTATGATTAAAGCAGGAGTAAGTCCAAAAGAAACTATTATATTGGAAGATTCCGAATTGGGTAGAAGAGGAGCAAGAGAAACAGGTTCACCGGTGTTAGAAATAGAAGATTCAACAGATGTCACCTATCGTAAGATACGAAAGTTTATTGACAATGTCAAGTAAAAATTTATACACAAATGGTTGTAGTTTTACTTATGGTCATACTCTTCCAAGAGAAGAAACTTGGCCAAAGTTATTATCCGATAAACTAAATTGTAATTTGATAAATGAATCTAAAAATGGACAATCTTTTCAATCTATAACTTTTAATTCAATTAATACTTTGAGTGAATTAAATCCAGAAAACACCATTGTTATTATCGGATTAACTTGGGAAACCAGATATATGATTCAATTTGGAAATGAAACTTTAGATGTATCACCAAGTTGTTTGAATAGTGAACAAGACCACGAAGTTCAAAATGTGTTCGCTGAATATTACAAATATTTGGTAGAAAATGATGAAAATTTATCTGAAAATCAACGCAAAAATTTAATTACAAATTTAATATCATTACAAAGTTTTTTAAAACAAAACAAATTTGAATATAGAATTATAAATTTTCTTACCCAATTGAGTGAAATAGATTTACCAATCTACAATAAATTGGATAAAAGTAAAATAATAAACTTTCGTGATGATTGGAGAGATTTATATATAGATGATACATCACACCCAACAAAAGAAGGTTGTGTAAATATATCGGAGGTTATATATGATAACATTAATTGATAATTTTAATCAGGTTAGTATGACTGAGCCGAGTCAAGAAATAATTGATATATACAAACATATACCAGAAATAACTGAACAAGATAATCGTAATGAAACGATTTGTAGACCTTTATTTAGTCATTCCAGTTTACCAAATGTATTGGGGTTGACAGAAGTTCAAACAGAAAACTTTACATTTGATAGACCATTTAGTTATTTTGTTCACGTTCATCACAATCAACCATTGTGGGCAAAAAACTTAGATGTTATACCGAACAACATATTAGAAGAAGTTAGAAAAGGAAATTGTAAACTAATCTTTGACAATACACTTGAAGGTAAATCTATCGAGGGAGATGAATTTTTAAATCCATTTTACGAAAGTATTGACAAATTAAAACTTCCAACAAAAAATATTTACTTCATTACAAACAATTTAATAGCAGAAAAGACACATCAAGAATATCATAGAGCAGATAAGATAAATGTTGTATCAGTTATGTGGAATGTGTTTGATGTCCAAAGATTAAAACATCAGGGAGATTTACCAAAAAAAGTTTCAGTAGATATGGAATATAAGTATAAATCAGTAAATACATTTAAAACAAAACACTTTTTAAAAATCAATAGAACTAATCGTGATGAACGAGATATATTTATGTTGTTTTTGAATTTTGAAAAACTATTTGATAAGTGTTTAGTTAGTTTTCCAGAATTACATAAATGGCCTGACTATTCTAATATGTTTTACAAATACACACAACAAGAAAATATTAATGATTTAAAATCAAAACTACCATTTGATATTGATAATACGGATAAAACAAATCACGGACCAGCAGGAATTGGTAAAGGATTCTTTGACGCAGACTTACCATTTGACCCAATTCACTATCGTGATACTTTTATCAGTATTGTTATGGGAGCTTTTCCATTTGATACAAGTGGTTATCACTTACATAGTTCTACTTTTAATCCTATGTATTGTGGGCACCCAATCATACAATTCGCACCATACAAAACATTAGAGGTTATGAAACAATATGGATTTAAAACTTTTGACAAATGGTGGGACGAAAGTTATGATAACGAACCAGATGATTGGAAACGATTACAAATGATTATGGACTTGGTTTTAACATTATCTGATTATGATGAAAAAGATTTATTACATATGTATGGTGATATGAAAGAAACTTTACAACATAATATTAATGTTATAGAAAATTACGATATAAAAACAAACTTATATGATAGGATATTTTAATGAACGAAAATTATTACAACGGAAAATATAATATTATTAAACCAAATATGTCATTAGCTGATGAAACATTTAAAATTAGAAAACAAGAGTTGGATAATGATGAAGTCTTTTCAGGTAATTTAATACTAAAAAGAAATTTTGATAATTTAGATACTGATAAGATATTTTCATTACCATTAGATGATAACTTGATTTATGTTAATAATGTTAATTATTCATTTTTACATAAGGAATGTAGTATTGATGATAATATACTATATTGTGGCTCTTTTGTTTTATGGTTATTGGGAAATCACCATAGGAATGATGAAACTTTATTTGGTGATATGAGAAATCATAGAATACGGGTAAAGAACATATGGGAGGCGTTAGATGAATTATGATGTAGTAGTTGGAGTTGGTTGTAGTTATATGAACGCAGATAGAATACTTGGTAAAACCTTAAAAGTCGCAACAGAATATAGACCAGGAAATATATTATCTAACAAATTAAAGTGTGATTATGTGAACTTAGCAAGAACTGGTTCATCAAATGGTGGAATGTTTAGAAGAATCTATGATTGGGTAGAGTCAAATGTTACATATAAGAACCCACTATTTGTTATTGGTTTGTCCGAATCTACAAGGTATCCATTTTATAGTGAACACAGGGGAGAGTTTTATGATTTACAACCAGGAGCAGTTGATTCATATACAGATGAAGCTTTAGGTGGAATAAATGCTAAATTAACAAACTCTAAAGATAGTGTTCAAAACTTAAGGCAATGGTTAGAATACTATGTTCTATGGATTTACAATGTTAAAATTGAAGATAAAAAACTTCAAAGAAAAATAGTATTTTTACATCATTATCTAAAAGGAAACAATTGTGATTATAGAATACACAATTCATTACAAGATAGTTTAGGAAATATCAAATCAAAAATAAACTATATATCTTTTCAAGATGATAGATACAATGGTGATGATACTTGGGTTGAATATTTAAGGTGGCAGATGAGAGAAATAGACAAAGAGGATGTTAAAGAACCAGATAATACAAAATATAGAAGTGCAATTTCACCTTATGGTAAGAGATTTTGTGATGGTCACCCTTCACCAAATGCAAACAAAGAATTAGCAGAAAGAATATATGAGGATTTGAAATGAAGATAGCAGTTTGTATGAGTGGACAACTTCGTCAATGGGAAATAGCAAAAGAAAACCAAAAATGGTTTTGGGAAACTTCTGGAGTTGAAATAGATTATTTTATTCACACTTGGGATTATAGTGGAGATAGAGAAGGAGTATCACAACCATACATTACAAGAGATGTTTCACGAAAAGAATTTGATGAATTGGTTGATTGGTATAAACCGAAAGGTTGTATGTTTGATGATAGAAAGCAAGATTTCTTTTACGCTAATGACCATTGGAGTAGTTTGTTTTATAGTATGTCACATTCTATGATGCTAAAAAGGCAATATGAAATAGATAATGATTTTGAGTATGACTTAGTAATTAAAACCAGACCGGATGTGGTGTTTGACCCAAGGTATCATTTCACTTGGGAACCACTTGAAGACAATATACTTTTTGCAACACAAGGTGGATTAATGGAATCTGAGTTTCATATGTTCAATACTAACGATATGGTTTTTTATGGAAAATCTTACACAATGGATTTGGTAATACCAATGTACTTTTACAGACAAAAAATGTTAGACCAACGAAATCTATTCAAGGACAAATTATTCACAGGTTCAATTGGTCCAGGAGTTTTAATGCAAGAGTATTTCAGAGACTATGGAATCACTACACAATCAATACAACCAAATAGAAGCACTTTTATAGAAACATTAGTAAAGTTGGGTTGTCCACAAGATTTAAACCTAATGGACCACAATGAATTTCATAAAATGGAAAAGTATTTTAGAGATTGGTATACAAAATGAATATAATAACGGGAGAAAAGTTTCAAAGTTTGTGTAGTCATCATTTGAGTATAAAAGAGTTTATGCCATTTGAACTATATCCATCAGAAAAACACATTGATGTTAGAGATTTTGATTTTACAAACTTTAACAATGATACTCTTGTTCATATCAATAGTGATTTAGTAAACGACCTAATACCAGAACTACAAGATGTAAATATGTTTGACATATTATCTCAATTTAAAAATCCATTTACTCTAATTCTACATAATAATGATTCACCATTTAGTGACAATGAACTGAAATATTTTGATATACCAAATTGTGAAAAAATATATGCACAAAATGTAACCACTACTGATAATAGAGTAGTTCCAATACCAATCGGTATAGCAAACACTTGTTGGAGTTGGGGAGACTTATCAGTATGGGATAATGTAAAACTTAATCAAGTTAAAGAAAACTTTATTTATTTTAACTTTGAAGTAGAGGGTGGTTGTAGAGATGTTAAACGACCAAAATGTTATGAAAGCATTTTATCACAGGGAATAGAGTGGATTGAAACAACGGACTATAAATCTTACATAGAAAATTTATCTACTTACAAATTTTGTATATGTCCAGAGGGAAATGGAATTGATACTCATAGATTGTGGGAATCACTTTACTTAAAAACAATACCAATTGTGGACCGAAGTGTTACAACAGAGTATTTTTCAAAATGGTTTCCAATGGTATTAGTAGACGATTGGGAAAATTTTAATGTGGATAATTTACAGGACTATAATATTTATAATTGGAAAGATTATAATTTATTAGATTTTAATAATTTTTGTAAAGAGGTAAAGTTGTGAGGGTAATAGGTTTTGGTGATAGTTTCACTGCTGGTGAAGGAACGGATAATCAGTATGTAGAACAACTATCTACATTTGAAGAAATAGAAAAATATCAAAAAGAACATTCTTGGCCAAGATATTTAGCAGACAAGATTGGTGTTAAATATGTGAATAATGGTGAAGTAGGTTCGTCCAATTACAGAATATTCAGTAATATATTCGAGCAATTCGCTTACAACAATATTAATAATGATGACTTAGTGGTTATAATGTGGAGTTCACCATTACGAGACCCACTACCATTTTTTCCACATATGTTTAGTAGAACAAGTCCAATTGGTTTATCTTGGTCTATGAAAGAGTTTATGAGTCAAGATATACAAGAGTGGAAAAGTAGATACTATGAACACTATGGAAAAACAGAAGAGTCAGAAATTAAATATATAGAAAATGATTTGCTTAAATTTATGGAAGAATATTTTCCATTCTATGTAGAAAACTTACACAATGAAAGTTATTATAAACAATTAAATACTAATTATATAGTTTTACTACAAAAATATTTAGAAAGTAAAGGAATAGATTACATAATGTGTGATGCGTTTGAACAATTATCATATGATAAAAAGTTGGTTGATACAACAAATTATTATAACCATCAAACCACATACGAGTTTTTGGTAAAAAATGGTGGAGATTTATTTGAAACTGGACCAACATTTCCAAAAAGTAGAACAAAACACCCAAACACAACGGGACACGAATTAATTGCAGAGGAGTTATTTAGATTTTATGAAAGTATATATAGGATACGATAGTAGACAGGATTACCCACCAAAATATGACAAGGTTAAAAATCCTTGTTATGAAGTTTGTAAGTCTTCAATACTAAAACACAACAAAGATATTGAAATACAACCAATTATATTAGATGAACTCATTGATAGTGGACATTACTATCGTGATGTAGACCCATTAGCGTCTACGGAATTTACTTATAGTAGATTTTTAGTTCCATTTTTGAATGACTACAAGGGTATCGCAGTATTTTGTGATTCAGACTTTTTATGGAATTGTGATATTGAGGAGTTGTTAGAGTTTTATGATGAAACAGATGCGGTGTCTTGTGTTCAACACGATTACACACCAACATCCACTACTAAAATGGACGGACTACAACAAACAACATATCCAAGAAAAAATTGGTCAAGTCTGATGATGTTTAATTGTGAACATCCAGACACAAAAAACTTATCAGTAGAAGTGGTTAATACAGAAAGTCCAAAATATTTACACAGAATGTCTTGGGCAAGTTCAATCGGAAGTATTCCATTGACTTACAATTATTTAGAGGGTGATTATGAATATATAGATAATCCAAAAGTAATTCACTTTACGAATGGTGGACCTTGGCATGAAACTTGGGAAGGAAAGTATGGTGAATTGTGGGTAAATGAATATGAGAGTTTGAAGTGAAAACATTAGCCGGAATTATACACGCAAGAAAAAATAGTTTAAGGTGTCCAAACAAACATCTTAGAGATTTAAACGGAACAACATTGATTGATATCGCTTTGGAGAAACTAAATAAGTTAGATGTTGATGAAAAGTATTTAGCAGTTTATGACCAAGAATTAAAAGATAAAGTTATTGATGGTGTACAAATACTACATAGAGATTATGATTCAGTTGCACCAGGTAATTGTCCACACAATGTAATGTATAAGCATTTAGAAAATGTTGAATCAGACTATATAGTAAATCTAAATCCTTGTCAACCATTTTTGGAAGTTGGGGAACTACAACAAGTCATTACATCATTTAAGTATTCAAACTTTGAAAGTATGATTACAGTTAAAGAAGAAAGAAACTTCTTTTGGGATAAAGATAGAAATCCAATAAACTTTGAACCAAAGGATAGGTTATCAACATCAACTGGTCCTTGGATTCATTCTGCAACACATTCATTAGTGTTTTATAAAAAACAATATATGTTAGAGAATTGGGAGTTGTTTCCAAATACCAAGAATAATCCATATCCGTTTTCAGTAGATTGGAGTGAAAAGGAATTACTAGATATAGATACAGAAACAGACTTTAAAATAGTAGAGAGTTATGGAATATAAGTTAATAGGAACAAAATATTGGAAACCACACTTTAATGATTTAGGTTGTTTTGATAGAGTTGGTTTACACGAACTTTTATATCGTGTTGAAAAAACATTTGCTGATTTTGGAGACTTACACGAAAATGGAAAATTAATTTACTATAAAGATGAGTACAATGATATTCCCGAGATGAACGATTTGTATAAAAAGTTCAATAAAGATAATGACCATATAGATAAACAAGTGGGGTTTTGGCCAGAAGGTAAACCTTTATTTAGATACAAATATAATAATGATTTGATAAATTCAACTTGTAACTATCAATTTAGAGATGGAATCGTTAAGTCACCATTTGAACATTTAGATTTATATACAAATCATTTTTTACAGGTAGAAAATAATCTTATAGAAAAGGATTACTTATACTTACCGATACCACATAAATTCATATTTGACTATCTTGAAAAAACAAATAATAATTGGATTATGGAAATTCCAAGACTATTTATTAGTAAGATAAAAAATTGGTCCAACATAGAAGAAGTAGATTCTAAAATAGATAAGTTTGATAAAAAGTATCCGAATTGGAATCACGATTTTCCAATTATGTCTTATATGAGTATATTAAAAAATGGGTTATTGTTTCCAAACACAACATTTAAGTTAAACAGCATACTGACAACAGGAACACATAGATTGTTTATGTGTGGTATGAGTGGTAACGATTATCCTATGTTTATACCGATACCAAAAGGTAAAAAAGAATTTAAAGTAAAAACATTACGACCAATTTTCAAGGGAAATACTGACTTGACATTGAAGATTAATTTAAATAAAAAACAATATGAATTGTTTTTAGATGACAAAAAAATAGGAGAAGTGAAGGTATGAAGTATGTCATAGATATAGATGGAACTATATGTAAAGAAGAAGGTAAGGTAATCGGCCGAGAACCGTATCTTGATAGAATCGCAAAAATAAACAAACTATACGACGAGGGACACACAATAGTTTTCTATACTGCTCGTGGATTAAAGAGTGGTAGAGGTGAGGAACATTATCGTCCAATTACAGAACAACAATTAAAAGAGTGGGGAGTAAAATATCACAAGTTGTGTTTTAAAGGACACAATGGAGATTACTTCATAGATGACAGAGGAATAAACGCAGGAGACTTTTTCAATGAAACAAAAGTGTAATATATTGATACCAATGGCAGGTCGTGGTTCACGATTTGAAGAACAAGGATATACAGACAAAAAACCATTTATAGATGTAAATGGAAAACCAATGATACATAGAGTTATAAAAAACTTAGGTATGGAATTTAATACCGATTACAAATTTATAATGATTTGTTTACAAGAGGACTTTGACAAGTATGATTTTACAGAATTTGAAAAAGTTATCGGTCATAATTCTTATGATGTTGTAATATTAGATGATGTAACTGAGGGAGCAGCACAGACTATATTACAAGCAAAAAATTTAATCAATGACGACACACCATTGATGACAATGAACTCAGACCAATTAGTAGATTGGGATGTAGAAAGATTGTTTGAAATGTGTGAACAATTTGACGGAGTAATTCCTTGTTTTTACGGAGAGGGAAATGCTTGGAGTTATGCCAGAACACTTGATAACGGATATGTTCAAGAGGTAGCAGAAAAGAAACAAATATCAAACACTGCAACAGCAGGATATTACTATTGGAGTAAAGGTAGTGATTTCGTAAAGTATGCAGAACAAATGATTGAAGAGAATAGTAGAACCAACGGAGAGTTCTATGTAGCACCAGTTTATAATTGGGCAGTTCGTGACGGAAAAAGAGTAGGAGTGTTTATGGTGGATAAATGTTATTCATTAGGAACACCAGAAGACTTAGAAGAATATTTAAATGGCTAAACCAATAACATACGCATACTTAGAAACTACAAACTATTGTAATTTAGCTTGTAGTTTTTGTAATCGTGATGAGGTGATTGGACCACTCAAACATATGTCATTAGAGAATTGGGGTAAGTTGTTGGACGGAATAAAACACCACCCAATCAAAGAAGCAAAACTTATGGGAATGGGTGAACCATTTCTACACCCACACTTTGACGAAGTTTGTCGTATGTTTAAAGAAGTGTTTCCAGATTGTAAAGTAGTTGTAGCGACTAATTGTCAATATGACATTAAACCAGGTAAAAGACTTCGTAAAGTTTTTGAAAATGCATTACAATATATTGATGTATTATATTTTTCAATTGACGGGTATGAGGACAATTACGAACGAGATAGAGCACCAGCAAAGTGGAGTAAGTTGATAAAATTTTTAGACAATACACGAGAACTTGATAGACAAGGTTGTGATATTGTTGTGAATTATGTTGTAAATGCATACAATGTAGATGACATTGTCAAGATAGACGAACTTAGAGTAAATTATGAGTTAGGTCAGTTGAGATTAAACATCGCACAAATTTGGGACGAGGGAAGTAGTATCAAAGATAATGTAGCAACATCAGGTTATACAAAAGACCAATTAGATTATTTAAAAAAGAATTGGGGTGGTAAAATTATGGGTAAATCCAAGTGGGATTATAAAGATTGTTTTTGGGTAAACAACGCACTATACACTACCGTAGAAGGTAATGTAAAAATGTGTTGTCTAAATACAGGAGCAGAACCATTTGGTAATTTGTTTGTAAATTCAATTGATGAGATAAGGGAAATGACAGATTATCAAAATGTAAAGAAAGGTTGTAATACAAACAATCCAACATCACATTGTAATAATTGTTCATATAAAGAATTATCACCAATCTTGGAGTATGTTGGAGTATGAAAAAGATAGCAGTTTGTATATCAGGTTTAGTTAGATATTGGGAAGAAACATATCCTTTATTTGAGCATTGGAATAATTTGTATGATGATGTAGAGTTTGTATTTTTTTTAGCAACTTGGAAAGGTGATAATGTTTGGTATGAAGAAGAAAGATTTGGTAAGATAGAAATTGTTGACATTGATTATAGTAAGTATGACTTTCTTAAAGATTACATAAAACTGGACCCAAGTGATGTAGACTTTAATCTTAGAAGTTCTAAACCAAATATTAACTATATGTCTTATGCTATAAAAGAGGTTCAAAAACTTAGAAGAAATTCAAAACATAAATTTGATGGGGTAATACAAACAAGGAATGATGCACTTATTCATAATTCAAATATACTTGATACTTGTGTAAATCTCGTTAGAAATAAACAATATTTTTATAATGATGATACACTTTTTACTTCAGAATCATTATCTATCCAAAAAGAATTTATTAGAGAAAATCCATATAGACTAATATTACAACAGGATAATTTTTACTTCGGAACACCAATAGCTATGGATAAATTTTCTAAAATGTATGATATGACATTTATAGATGGTGATATATCATCAAGGTCTTGTCACTTTACACCAGCAGAACACATATATAAACAAGGACTAACTTCTATTAAGATACGAGGATTTCCACTTTTACTCAGAGATGGTAAAATGATAAAACAAGGTAGACCAACACCAGAAATAATGAGATATTTGATACAAGAAAAGGGAGTTGAGTGGATTTATAATCAACCACTAGACAAATTAATGAACGAGTATTTTACCTATGAGTGATTACAATAAAGATACTTTTTTAAAACATAGAAAAGAGCAAGAACGGGAGTTTTTTAACAAGGTTGATACCGACAATCCACTAAATTCAATCTTGACTATTGAGTTAAACACAACAGAACTTTGTAACAGAACTTGTATTTTTTGTCCAAGACACGACTCAGAAGTTTATCCGAATAGAAACTTGAATATGAGTGTTGAGGATGCTGAAAGTATTGCAAAAAATTTAACAAACCACAACTACAAGGGTAAAATATCTTATAGTGGTTACAGTGAAAACTTCTTAAATAAAAAGTTTTTAGACATTATTTCAATTATGAGAAAATATCTAACAGACAATTTGTTTGAGTGTAATACTAATGGAGATTTTTTAAAAAAAGAAAGTATAGGAAAATTCTTTGAAAGTGGATTAGACTTATTGTATATAAACTTATATGATGGTATAGAACAAAAGGAAAAGTTTGAAGAGATTATGTCAGACATTGATAATTCTAAGTATAGATATCGAGCACATTATTCACAAGACGACTACGGATTATTCGTTAACAATAGAGGTGGTAATATAGACTGGTTAGGATTTGATGATAGTGATGTGGAATCACTAAAAGGAAAACCTTGTCATTATCCATTTTACAAATTGTTCGTAGATTGGAACGGAGATGTTTTATTTTGTTCCAACGATTGGGGCAAAGAAATTGTAGTTGGTAATCTAGTAAAGGAAAAACTATTTGATGTTTGGTTTAGTGATAAAATGTATGATATTAGAAAAAAGTTATCAAAGGGAGATAGAGATTTTAGTCCTTGTAAAAATTGTTCAGTAAATGGACAATTATTTGGAAAGGAAAGTTTTAACATTATAAATGAGTATTATGAAAATATCAATAACAAATAAAGATAGGGGATTGGGAAAAGAGTTATCAAGTAGGTTTGATGATGTAGTTGAGGGTTTTGATAAAAATACTGATGTGTTTATAAACAATAGACACGATAGTTTCAATCAGACTAAATTACTTATGAAAGCGTTTGATGAGTGGAAGTATACTGACAAGACAATTATTAATATTGGTAGTAGAAGTAAATATCCAAATATATCAAAGGGATTTATGTATTCAACTTCAAAAGCAGCACTAAATCATCTATCAAATAATTTGAGATTAAATAGTGACAAGACTTGCAGAATCATTGATGTCAATTGTGGTTTACTGGAATCGGAGTTACCAAGTCTTACTTACAAAGAAATAACAGAGATTATAGTCTGGTGTATTAATCAACCAAAACATATTGAGATTGGGGAGATATCGGTATGGGAAAAAACACCTTATAAAATAGTATCGGAATTAAAAGATGAAAAATCACTTACATAAAGTAGAAAGAAAGTTTGATTATACGGATAAATCTGAGTATGATTTTATTCTAAACCAATCAGAGCGCTCACAACCAATTCCACACTCTTACTATACAAAGTTTCTAAGAAGTTTAAAACAAGAAGACTTTGCATATTATCCCAATACAAAAAACTTCAAAGAAAAAATATGTGAATTTTATAATGTTAAGTCAGAAAATTTATTTTTAAGTGATGGTTCTGATGTCGGTATCAAGTCTATATTTGAAACCTTCACAACTTGTGGCAATATCGTTACATCAGAACCGTCCTTTCCTATGTATGGAGTTTACGCATCTTTATACAATTGTCCTTACAAAGGGATACACTATGATTTAGATACAAGAAAACTATCAATAGAAAATATGTTAAGTTTTGTAGATGATGAAACTCAGTTGATTATATTGGCAAATCCAAATAGTCCAATCGGTGATTACAAAACCATAGATGAAATCAAACCATTATTAGATACAGGTATTCCGGTATTGATTGATGAAGCATATATAGAGTTCTTAGATACAGAAGATTTACAATGGGATAGTTTTATCAAGTATATTGATGAATATCCAAACTTGTTAGTTACGAGAACTTTTTCAAAAGGGTTTGGCGCAGCAGGTTGTAGAGTCGGTATGACATTTGGACACAAAGATATGATAGAACCCTTATCAAAATTTAGACAAATGTATGAAATTACAGGCGTATCTTTGAAGTATTGTGAGTTTCTATTGGATAACTTTCATTTGGTTGATATCTACACACAAGAAGTTATCGAAGAACGAAAAAAAGTCTTGACATTGATGAAAAATTTTAGTATATTAGATAGTCAGACAAACTGGATACATTTCAATACAGATGATGACAATCTAAAAACAAAAAAGATTTTAGATAAACACAAAGTATTAGTCAAATACGGCAAAGTCCACCCATACGGAAAACGAAATAATTGGTGTCGTATGACAATTCAACCAGGACTTTCAGAACAAGAATTTTTCAAGGAGTTGATAGATGGTTAAACCTAAATATTTCAAAGAGAAATATAGTATATTTGATTTTAACTCATACAAAGATGTTCCGGGTTGGGTAAATGACGCAGAATTTATTTATGAGGAAATGGTCAATGAAGCACAAGACGGAGACCACTTTGTAGAGATTGGAGTTTTACTTGGACAATCAACTGCTCGTATGGGTGAGTTAATTCGTGATAGTAAAAAAAATATAAAGTTTGATGCCATTGATATTTTTTGGGTAATAGAAGAAGCATTACAGAATTATAAAATTACAGGACACCCAAAACAATTTTTAGATTACTACAATGGTGTAAAAGACGAGTGGGGATTGAACATTATAAACATCGTTAGACATCCACTCGTAGCTTTAGGTGTTATGGACTACATAAACTTAATAACTTGTGAAGAACAATATTCTCACGGAATCTACAAAGACAATTCATTAAAGTTTGTATGGATTGACGGGGACCACGGAAAAGATGTAGTGTATAAAGACTTGGTTAACTATTGGCCTAAGTTAAAAATCGGTGGTGTTATAGCCGGAGATGATATAGCGTATCAAGAAGTTTTAGATGATGTTAAGAAGTTTATAAAAGAGTATGATGTAGAAGTAGAATATGATTTTAATAGTTTTAAAATAAGGAAAATATGTTAACAGACTTTAAAGAAAACAAACATTACATAGATTATTTTTTCAAGAACCACAGATTGTTTTTTTGTGATAGTTTGCCTTGGCAATTTTATAATTACGAAAATGGAAAAAAACCAAGAAGTAGTAATTTAAATGTTAGGTTGGAATATTTGTTCGCAAAAAATGGGTTTTTTAACAGAACATTACACGAATTGGATAATGAGAAAGCATTCAAAGAACATCAAGATTTCTCGTATCACTTTAGAAATAGAAGATATATAGTTCAAGAATTGATATCGGATAACTTCTACAACCCAACACATCATAGTTTTAAAGCAAAGGATAAGTCTAAAAATATAAGTATTGACTTTACTAAACCAGAAACATTATTTGATAATTTTAATTTGGTCACACACCCAGGAAACACAAGATTTTATGCTTCATCTTATCTGAGAAAAAATCTTGATAAGTGTTTTGTTTATATTCATAATGATAATTACTATGAAGGTATGTTCAAACAAAAGATGACAGAAATAACTTCAGTTGATGAGTTATTTTCCCATTGGAAACCACTTGGAGCTAAATCTAATAATCTATCATATGACTTTGTTCATATATCAAAAACTGATGGTTCGGCAGATAGATTATTCAAAGGTTCTAAATTTCACAAGTCAACTGATTGTAGTGTTTTAAAGTTATGGAACTTTAGAGATTTAGATACAAGAGACCAATTTGGTAGACTTGGAAAAAACATATTACATACTCAAAAATATATTGACTTATTGAATGATTCTGGAAAAGAACTCGCAGATACTTTATTTGAAAAAAAACTTACTATATATACTGATTCCAAAATTAATCTAAAAAAGTATTTTATGGATATCAGAAATAAATTAATAGATAACGCAAAGAGTTATTTAAAAGAAAATAATGACTGGGGAGATAATAGATATAATTTTGAGTTTCACAATGTTGACAAATTCAACTTTGATGTTGTAGTGGTGGATAAAAAACCAGAGAATGTATCAGAATTAAATGACAACAAAGGATTTGCAATTTGGATTGATAAAGATGTGATTGAAAAAATTGATAGGGAAATATTTGAGTTTTTGTGTTTTACCAGAAAAGATATAAAGTTAGCAGAAACAAAAGACGGAAAGATATCAGTAGTGAATTGTAGAAATACAGGAGATAACAAATGGACAATACACAAAGAATTTTATTTATAACACCAGTAAAACACTTAAAAGAATTTTATAGTTATACTTTACAAAACTATGAAGTGTTGGAATTAATAGAACCAACATATGAAGATGTGAAGAATCAAATAAAAAACTTTGATATATTGTTTTGTGCACCTAATCATCAAACATTTGTTATTGATGAAGATTTAATTAAAGACTCAAACATAAAGTCTATATTGTCACCATCAACAGGACTTAATCACATTGATGTTAAATCAGTTCCAATTGTATCGGTAAAGAACGATAAGATTTTAAATGATGTTTGGTCAACAGCAGAACATACTCTATATCTAATGTTATCAATAGTTAGAGGAAAACACGAACTACACGATAAAACATTAGGTATCATTGGGCATGGAAGACTTGGTAAAATGGTAGAACAATTATGTAAACCATTATTTAAAGATGTTATTTGTGTGGACGAATATGATGATATAAACTTACTTTACATAGAGAGTGATATAGTTTCTATTCATATAGATTTAAATCCAACAACAAAAAATTTAATTGACAATGAATTTTTAAGTCATTTTAAAAGAAATATTTATTTGATAAACACAGCGAGAGGTGAAGTGGTAAACGAACAAGATATAAAACATCTACTATCAGTCGGTAGAATAAAAGGATACGCTACTGATGTTTTACAATCAGAATACAATGGAAAACAATCTACATTTGACGGGGTAGAAAATGTAATTGTCACACCACACATAGCAGGAACATCAATAGAAGCACAAGAAAAAACATACAAACGAGTATTGGAGAAATATGAAAACATTAAATAATTTTTTAGAAACAATAGAAACAACAGAATACAAGTGGATAAAAACTATGTATGTTGATACAGGAAAATACCTTAGTGCACTTAATTACATTGTAGAACATCAACCAAAGTTTATTGTGGAATATGGTGGTGGACAAAGCACACTTATGATTACAGAACTTGTCAATTACTTAGATTATGGTGGTAAAGTTATTGGTTACGAAAGTGATGAATATTGGTATAATCAATCCATAGAAAATGGTTGGAATGAACACAACAATATAAAGTTAATTGACATTGTAGAGGATAAATGTAACAATGTTAATGGTGTTAGATATGTTCACACAATGGAAGATATTCAAGGTGTTGATTTTGTTATTATCGATGGACCAAATCTTAGGTCCGAGTATCACTCAAATAACCCCCAAACAACATTTAATTTACTGGATATTGTTAATCATTTAGGTTATGAAGTTTCATATTTTATAGATGGTAGAGCAGGGACAAGAGATTTTTACAGGAAGAATCCTAAACGTCCACCAAGTTTTTTTTCTTGTAACTATAAAACAGACATTGGAGATATAAAATTATGAAACTAATAGCTGAATTATGTCAGAATCACAATGGTGATATTAATACATTAAAAGATATGGTGGTCAAGTCTGCCGAGAGTGGAGCAGACATAGTAAAGATTCAATCCATTAAAGCTAATTCACTTACTAAACGAGATGAGTATGAATCTTTTAGAAAGTATTCAGATGAATATAAAAGATTATCATCATTAGAATTAAGTATAGATGATGAATTGGAATTTATACACACAGCAAAAGCTAACAATGTTACACCAATGACAACAATATTTAGTCCTAATCATTATGATTATTATAATAGTTTAGGGTATGATTACTTAAAGTTGAGTGGATATTCTATGAGAGAATTTGATTACGGACTAAAATTAGATAAGTTTAATTTTAAACACTTAGTATTTTCTACATCAAGTTTACATTTACACGATATCAAAAAGTGTATTGAGAATTTACAAGGAGTTGACTTCACAATATTACATTGTGTTTGTTTATATCCGACACCATTTGAGAAATTGAATTTACAATCAATAGAACATTTGAAAACACTACACGACAAAGTTGGATTTAGTGACCATTCAGATAATCTATTATCAAGTAAACAGGCAATCTTTCAAGGTATTGATATGTTGGAAAGACACTTTACTATATTGGATAAAGAAGAAACACGAGATGGTAAAGTTTCAGTCACACCGAAAGAATTACAAGAGTTAAAAACATTTAGTAATTATACAAAAGAAGGTCAGTATTTAACTCTAAATGGATTTAATGAAGAACAAAGATTTAATCACGAGTATTATCGAGGAAGATTTGAATGATACTACTTTGTAATGGAGATAGTTGGACACAAGGTGACTCACCAGCACAAGACTTGAATTGGGAAGCAAAACCAAACTTAGACTGGTATAATATAATACCTAATTTCGGTGAACCCACCATACCTTGTAATGATAGAATCACATATAAATTTTATGATAGTGATGTGTGGCCAAAAGTATTAGGTGAAAAACTTGGGGTGGAAACTTGGAATTGTGGTAGGTTAGGGGCAAGTAATCAAAGAATAGTAAGAACTACGATAAATTCTATTGAATATTTAGAATCATTGGGTAAAAAGGATATATTTGTTGTTATTGGATTAACAAGTTTGGTTAGGTATGATATGATGATAGAAAAACATAAGGAGATAAAGTACAAACCTTGTAGAGTAGATGAAACAAAGACCGCAACTGATGAATTAATTCAACATAATTTATTGCAGTTAATCAATTTACAGAACTATTTATCTATGAAAGGTATTGATTATTTGATATTTAGTGCATTTGACCAATATATAGAGAATGACTTGAAAAATAAACCATTGTATAAATTTATAAACTTTGATAAAATATACAATAATGATTTAAAGCCACACTTCCGTAATTTTATAGATAAAAAATTTAATACAAATTGGGGTGATAATGGTAATTACTACAATACGATACACCCAACAGATAAATCCCACATAGAGTGGGGGAACGAATTACACAAATACATTAAGGAGAACTATGATGTTTAAAAAAATAAAACAAAAATTCCAAGACTGGAAGAATAAAAGAAAATTAAAGAAAAAACTTGAAGCATTAAAGAAACGAGACCCGTTCATTTATAAATAAAACTTCCAAACTTTATATTTATAGTTGTATAGATTTATATAAATTAAGGACATAAATGATTAAATTAAAAAACTTACTATTTGAATCCAGTATAACAGGACAATCAAAAGGTTCTGAAGAACTTGGTGGATACAAAGGTTTCTTTAAATTATCCGAAATGGAAAAATACAAGAAGTGGATAAAGAAAACACTTCGTGTAGAATTAGTTGAGGGATTTAAAGACCCAGGTATATTCAAAGCAGTATTCTTAGCAGGTGGACCAGGTTCAGGTAAAACCTACATAGCAAAAGGATTATTTGGAATACCCGATAAGGTAAATGTATCTCAAACGGGTTTAAAAATGGTTAATAGTGATAAAGAACTTAAGTATTTATTGAATAAGTTTGGATTCGGTACTGACTTAGATTCATTACCAGATGAAGTATTTAAAAATCTTACAGGTGACGGACCACAATCAAGTGGATTAAGAAATTTTGCGAAAGACCTAACCGCAGAAAGAAGAAGATTATATCAAAACGGAAGACTTGGTATGATTATCGATGGAACTGGTGATGATTTTCAAAAAATATCAAGAGAAAAGGCAGAATTAGAAGAAATTGGATACCAAACATATATGATTTTTGTCAGCACTACATTAGAAGTGGCACTTGAAAGAAATGAAAACCGAGATAGAGTTCTTCCACCGAGTATAGTTTCACAATCACACAGAGAGGTGAATAGAAATATTGGTGCATTTCAAGGATTGTTTGGTTCAAGTAACTTTATGATTGTTGATAATAACGAATATAAAACAGAAGCACAAGCAAAGAAAAGATTTAAGATGTTGGTGAAACAAGGATTAAGTAAATTTATAAAAGCACCAATTAAAAGTAAAAAAGCATTAAGTTGGATTAGTAAACAAAAAATATTAAGGGGAAAATAATGTTAATATCATTTGATGAAATAATAGAAGTAACACTACACCACGAAGGTGGATATGTTCACGACCCAAAAGATTTAGGTGGAGAAACAAACTTCGGTATAGCAAAAAGATTTTACCCAGATGTAGATATCAAAAATCTTACAAAAGAAGAAGCAAAAGAAATCTACAAGAAAGATTATTGGGACAGATATAAAGCTGAGAAATTGCCAGAACATTTAAGACATATACATTTTGATATGTGTGTTAATCAAGGGTATGGAACAGCAGTAAGAATTTTACAAAGAGCATGTAATGCAAAAGGAGCCGATATCGCCGTTGACGGAGGATTTGGACCAGGAACACAAGCAGCAATCAATACATACAAACCTACAATAGAAAGAGTTCGTTGTTATAGATTGAAACATTATTATGATTTAGTAAATAAAAAACCAGAACAAGAAAGATTCTTGTATGGTTGGTATAAACGAGCAATATCAATTTAGGAGAAATTAAATGGCAAACTTCGCAAGTAATCCGGGAAATGGTTCTTTCGTTAGTAGAACAAAGAAAAACCCAAGACCAAGTTCCTTTCATAAAACATATGAAGTAGCGGCATCAACAACATACGAACCAACAGGTTCATTTAAAAATACAGCATTTTTAGTTGAAGCAGGAACTAGTTACGCATTGACACCAGCAGACGGTGGAGATGATTTAACAGCAGGTTTAGTAACTGGTCAAGTATATAACATCGCTTTGAAAAAAGTTGTTAATGGTGGTGGTACAGTAGTTCAACTGATAAAATAATGAGTCAAGTAGGACAAATAATAAGAGAAGCAATCACAGAATTGATTGACGATAGTCGTTGTATTAATTGTGGTTCAATCACTAACGAAGACCTAAAAAAATGGTTTAGTGACAAATGGGTGAACATCGGTAAAAAGAAAAAAGGCGGTGGACATCCACCTTGCGGTACGAGTGGTGATAAGAGAGGATATGCTAAATGTGTTCCGAAATCTAAAGCCGCAGGTATGAGTAAAAAAGATAAGGAAAGTGCAACTCGAAGAAAGAGAGCAGCACAAAATAAAGCAAACAGAGGTGGTAAGAAATCTGCAGGACAAGGAAAAGCTCCAATCAGAGTATCCACGAAACCTAAGAAGTAGGAGAAGGTAATGAAGTTAGAAGAATTAGTAGGTAAATCAATTACAGAAGCTCAATTTGATGAAGCTGCAGGAGAAAAAGACGCTTGTTATCGTAAAGTAAAAGCTCGTTACGATGTATGGCCTTCTGCTTACGCTAGTGGTGCATTGGTAAAATGTAGAAAAGTTGGTGCAAAGAATTGGGGTAACAAATCTAAAAAAGAAAATGTGAATGAGTTTAAGGTTTGGAGTCTTGATGAAAAGTGTTGGAAAGGGTATGAGCAAAAGGGTATGAAGAAAATGTTCGGTAAAACATATCCTAATTGTGTAAAGAAAGAGGGTGTTCAAACTAATGTTTGGTTAGGTGAAAACGAACTTTATTACGAATCCAATACAGGTGAAGCCGGTGGATATTCATTTAATTTTAAAAAAGAAGATATCAATGAAGCAGAATATCAAGGAAGAAAAGTTAAACTTGGTAAAATTATGCAAGGTGATGCTAAAAAGTTCAAAGTTTATGTAAAGAATCCAAAAGGTAATGTCGTTAAAGTAAACTTCGGACAAGGTGGAGATGCTAAAGGTGGAACGATGAAAATCAGAAAATCTAATCCACAGGCTCGTAAATCATTTAGAGCAAGACACAATTGTGATAATCCCGGCCCAAGACACAAAGCTCGTTACTGGTCTTGTCGCAAATGGTAAAATTAAAAAACTTACTAAAAGAAGATGTAAAAATTCAAGTATCATCAAAAGATGATGGTTATATTTACAATTGGAAAAAAGAAATGAAAGAGGGTAAGTTTGACCCTAAAAATCCTACCGTTGTAGTAAGTGGTTTGGGTTCATATAGTTTAGACATACTAAAAAAGAGTGTTTCATCTCAATTATTAGACTTATCAAAGAGATTAAAAGGTGGTTCTGAAATGGATGTTGATAATGTATATGGTATGTTAGTAAAGAACGATACACTATTATATAAAGTAAAAGCTATAAAAGATGTTCAAGACGAATTAAAAACATCAGTATGGAAACGAAGAATAACAATCTACAAAAGAAAATGAAAAATAAATTAACAGAATGGTTAGTTAAACCTTTTCTCAATGAAGTAGAATTACCAATCAAAGTTGGTGATGATGTATTGATGGGTAGGTTTAAAAACAAACGAGTGAAAGTTAAGTCTATTGACTATAATGAGAAAGGTGATTTATTAATCAATGGAAGACCTGCACTCAAATTCAGATTAGTCAAAAACGACAAAAAGTTATTACCGACAAAAACCACAAACAAAAAATCAACAGAACCAGATTCAGATAGAAAAGGTGTTGATGATGAATATCCACATTACAAATTAAAAGAAGATGATAAAGAACCAAAGTTTCATTCGGTTCATAGAACATCAACATTTGACGCAACATTTGGTCGTTGGTATGCTAATTATCTTCCATTGTCTACTAAAAAAATACAAAGTATATTGGGTAAAGAAAAAGTAAGTGTATTTCACGTTGGTAATGCAGAATATGAAAGAGATATAAAACAAGTTTCAAGAATTGTTGGAAAAAAAGGAACACTATCCACATTTACATCAGTAGACAAAGGTGAGAAACTTGCAAAAGGAAAAGGTATACAATCAGGTGGTGGTATCATTTATCAAATAGAAGGAACTTTATTAGTTGCAAGCACAAGAGATATGCAATCAATGCCCGATAACACAGGTCGTAGGTGGATTGCGATTCAAGATTTAGCAGGTAAAGTTGCTGGTGGTAAAATGTATAAAGAATTAAAATCAGCCATTGAAAAAAATAAAATGGATAGAAGCTCTTGGTATAAAATAGAAAGAGAAGAAGAACAGAAGTGGATGGATAAGAATGATTATTACGGCGATTATCAAGGAGGTTATGAAGGTAAAGAAAAGGAATTGAAAAAAATAATGGGTCCTATCAAAAGAGATTGGATTAAAAAATATATTGATATGTGTTATAAAATTATTGATAAATACAAACCACAAATCAAACGACATATATTAAGTCAAAAAGATAAACCATCAGAACACGGGTGGAACGAAATACTCGTCAATCAAATTAAAGTTAAAGATGTATTTTTATTAAAGAGAAGTGCTTTACCAAACATTAAAAAAGCAGCTGAAAAAATTGCAACAGGTCAAGTTACCGTAGGAACACCAGGAAAATTTAGAAAATGGTATAATGAACGAGGTGGTATTATTAATGAATCTTTCTTTGGATTGGGAGCAGGAGATGTTCCTTCACCAAGTCGTAAAGCAGTCAAGAAAAACAAAACCGATAGAATGTCCGGATATAAAAAAATTGATGAAAGAGCAAAACAAGCAGTAGTTCGTGGAAAACTACACAAAAATATTACAGGATTTAATCTTACTTACAAAGGTAAAAAATATAAAGAAATAGATTTTGAAGCGAAAAAAATAGATAATAAAACAGAACTCGTTACTTTAAGAATATTAAATCCAAAAAAATTATTTGGACAAGATTTAAAAGTTAAATTTAGAACTATTTCTCGTGGCCCATTTATGAAAACCGATACGAGTAAAAAAGTCAATGAAATTTCAGTTGATACAAGAGCTAAAAAAGTAGTAGCAATTTATCCAGGTAGATTTCAACCATTTGGTCCACACCATAAAAAAGTATTTGAAGCATTAAAAAGTAAGTTTGGTGAAGTTTACATAACAACATCAGATATTAAAGCTCCACCAAGACACCCAATGAATTTTAATGAAAAGGTTCGTCATATGGTTAAAATGGGAATACCAAAGAATCGTATCATTAAAGAAAAGGTTCCTTATGTTGCGAATAACTTATTGAAAAAATTTAACAAAGACACAACCGCAGTAGTTTATGTGTTTGGAGCAAAAGACGCCGGTAGATTAAAAGGTGGAAAGAAAAAATCAGGTGGTTTAACTTATTATCAAGACTTAAAATCAAATGCCAACAATTTAAAAGGATTTGAAGAACACGGATACATTTATACGGCACCAACGGTAAAAGTTAGTGGTATATCAAGTGGAACAGAAATCAGAAATCTATTGGGTAGTCCAAAGTTTGACGACAAAAAAAGAGAACAAATATTTAAAAAAACATTTGGATACTTTGACAAAGGTGTTTACACTATGATGACTAACAAGTTTAAAAAACTATTTGAATTCTATCAACAACCAAATGTAAAAAAAATTATAAAAGAAGTTAGTGGTTTCGGTAGTAGTGTAAATGCAAGTGATATGTCAGATGAAGGTATGTATGATTTCTTTGGTTCACTAGATGACTACTTCAGAATATCACCGGAACACGCAGAAATATTAGGTTGGGAAGTTATAGGTTTTCCAATCAACGATACCGAAGATATGATGTTTACCATTATGGCAGATGATTATGAAAAAGATAGAGCAAAAACGGTAACATATGGTAAAACAATTAACCAAGATAGAAAAAATACAGATAGTGTTGCTAATCCATTTCCAAAATATAAAAAGAAAATGAAAAAGAATTTAGATTCATTGGGTTGGGAAATAGTTAAGTTCTTCGGTGAAAAGAAATTTAAGAATTGGAAAGGTTGGAAAGATTCACCAACTATTGGTAAAAAGGATGTTGAAAAGGGTGTTACACACATTAAGAAGATTCAGGAAGAATTTGAGCAAGAAGTCAACTTATTAATAGAAGGTGGGGCATATGGACATATGAATCATCCATTTGATGATAATAATTTGACGTTTTCAGACTTGAAGAACATAATTATTATAGGGTTAGAAGGAAAGCTAAATCGTGAAGATAAGGTTTCTGAAAAACTTGACGGACAAAACCTAATGATAAGTTGGGTAGACGGAAAGTTAAAAGCAGCCCGAAACAAAGGACACCTGAAAAATGGTGGTAAAACTGCACCAACAACCGCAGGTATCGCTAATATGTTTAGTGGTAGAGGAAATATTAAAAAAGCATTTGTAGGTGCGATGAGAGATTTAGAAAAATCAATAGGTTCTTTATCAGACTCACAAAAGAAAAAGATTTTTGGTAATGGAACCAAATGGATGAATTTAGAGGTTATATATCCACAAACAAGTAATATAATAGACTACGATGTAGCAGAAATAGTATTCCACGGAACTACCGAATATGATAAAAGTGGTAGAGCAAAAGGATACTCAAAAGAATCTGCTCGTACATTACAAGGTATGATAAGACAAGTAAATCAAAATATACAAAAAACATTTAAAATTAGTAAACCTAATTTCTTAAAGATGAGTAAAGTTCAGGACTTTGGTAAGAAGAAATCTACATTTTTAAATAAGTTAAATAAATTACAAAGTCAATATGGATTAAAAGATACTGACACATTAGGTATGTATCATCAATCTTTTTGGCAAGAATATATTTTTAACGCATCAAAACAATTTAATGTAAAGTTAGAAGACAATCAATTGGTGAACTTAACTAATCGTTGGGCATTCTTTGATAAATCATATAAAATTGGAGACATTAAAAAAGACTTTAAAGATAGTCCAAAATTTATTGACTGGGTATTAAAGACTGACAAACTTGACCACAACAAAATGTTTAAAGACAATATAAAACCATTTGAAATATTATTCTTTCAAGTCGGAGCAGAAATATTAAAGAATATGTCAGGTTTCTTAGCAGTATCACCGGACGCAGCAGTTCAAAAAATTAAGAAAGATGTAGATAGTGCATTAAAAGATTTACAAAAACCAGACAATGTACAAAAATTAAATAAATTAAAAATACAAATAGAGAAATTAGAAGCTATCGGGGGTTCAAGTGCAATCGTTCCAAGTGAAGGGTTGGTTTTCAAATACAAAGGAAACATATACAAATTCACAGGAGCATTTGCACCAATCAATCAAATATTAGGTAGTTTAAAATTTTAAGGAGTTATAATGGCAAACAGGTCAAAAGAAGCAGAAAGACAGAATAAAGCGTTACAAAATATTCTTGAAGGTAAACCAGTAGAAAAGGATTATGTTCAAGTTGGATATCAAGGTAAGAAACCAGAGGACCTTGGTGGTAAAACAAGAAAATCAGAATTGACTGATATTATGGCAGAAGTTAGAATGCCTTGGTTTTGTCCAGAATGTAAAAAAGCAATGAAGAAAAAACTTGATGATAAGTTTTGGAGAATGATGGGTCATTGTTTTGATTGTCAAGTAGAATTTGAAAACAAACTAAGAATGAAAGGTGAGTTTGATGATTGGGCAGAAAGAAAAATGTTAGAAAATCAAAAATCACAATTAAAGGATTTAGAACAAAGTTTAACAGACTTTGAAAAAACAGGTGGTAAAAAAACTTGGTATAATAATGTTGGTGTAAATACACCAATGTTAGAAGAAGATAAATGGGAAATGGCAGAAGAAAAATTTGAAGAAACAATTCAAGAAGCAAGAGATTTTATACGAGAAAAAAGAGAAATCGTAGAAAAAGCAGAACAACAACTAACAGGAGCACAATAATGGGAATCATTAATGCAATACTAAATCTATTTTTTGGTGGTAATAAAAAACAAGAAGTCAAAGAATTAGATAAAGCGATTAAAGTAAAAGACCAAGAAGTTAAAGAACTTGAAAAAGAGGTCACAAAACTTGAATCAAAGAAAAAAGTTAACAAAAAAGAAGTAGCTAAATTAAAAAGAAAAGTTACTACTACTAAAAAACAGATTGAAAAAGCTGGTGAAGCGGTAAAAGAAGACAATGCCGATGAAGCAGTTAAATTTTTAAAGAAGTTTAGTAAATAAGTTAGATACTTATATATATGAGATATTTAATTTACATATTACTAATCGGGAGTTTATTCAGTCAAGATGTGATTGAACCAAAAACCTATACCTTTACGGAGGAAGAAGTTTTAGCATTCACAAACGAAATCAAAACATTAGAACTAAAAGATAGTTTAAATGTATCTTTGGTTGAGGATTTGGAATCACAATTGAAACTTTTTGAGGAAAATTCAGTCATAGATTCTATGTTGATTGCGAATAAAACTAACCAAATTAATCTACTAAAAGACACTACAAAACTACTTGAACAAAAAGTAAAACTCGTTCAACCTAAATGGTATGAAAACAAGTGGATATACTTTACATTTGGAGTAGCTTTGACTGCTACATCAGTTAAATTAGCAGGTCAAATAGTAGACTAATGGCAGAGCAACTAAAAGAAGTAATCAAACAAGAGTATATAAAGTGTGCAAAAGATTCTGCATATTTTATGAAAAAGTATTGTATGATACAACATCCGATACAAGGAAAGATTCCTTTTGATTTATACGACTTTCAAGAAAAGTCTATAAGTGAGTTCCAAGAACATCGTATGAACATAATCCTGAAAGCTCGTCAGTTGGGTATTTCTACATTGACAGCCGGATATAGTTTGTGGTTAATGACATTTCACCAAGACAAAAATGTTTTGGTAATTGCAACCAAACAAGAAGTAGCAAAAAACTTGGTAACTAAAGTTCGTGTTATGCACGCAAACTTACCGAGTTGGTTGAAACAAAGATGTGTTGAGGATAACAAATTAAATCTGAGATATCGTAATGGTTCCCAGATTAAAGCGGTATCATCTGGTCCAGAAGCAGCCCGTTCAGAAGCATTATCATTATTGATATTGGACGAAGCGGCATTCATCGATAGAATTGATTCAATTTGGACAGCGGCACAATCTACCTTAACGACTGGTGGTCAATGTATCGCATTATCTACACCTAATGGTGTGGGTAATTGGTTCCATAAAACTTGGGTTGAAGCTGAAGAGGGTCGTGGTATGTTTAATCCAATAAAATTACATTGGACCGTACACCCAGATAGAGAGGAAAGTTGGAGAAAAGAACAAGATACTTTACTGGGTCCAAGTTCTGCAGCCCAAGAGTGTGATTGTGACTTCTTAACATCTGGTACAGGTGTGATTGACCCAGTATTGTTGGAAAAATTAAGAAAGAATTCTTGTAATGACCCATTAGAAAAACGAGGTATTGATAATAATTGTTGGATTTGGGAACCAGCAAATTATGCAAAAAATTATATTGTATGTGCAGATGTTAGTAGAGGAGACGGAACAGACTATTCTGCTTTTCACGTTATTGAGTTGGAAACTCTAACACAAGTCGCAGAATACAAAGGTAGAATAAATACCAAAGATTTTGGAAATATGTTGGTTTCTATATCAACAGAATATAATGATGCGATACTTATTATAGAGAACAATAATATTGGTTGGGCGACAATCCAACAAGTAATAGATAGGGATTATCCTAATCTATTTTATACAAGTAAAGACTTACAATATGTTGATGTTCAACACCAAATGAACAATAGAATCAACAGACAAGAAAGGAATATGGTTGCTGGTTTTTCAACGACTTCTAAGACCAGACCACTAATTATTAGTAAGTTAGAAGAATTTTTTAGAGAGGAAAGTGTAGTGGTTCGTAGTAATCGTTTGATTGATGAACTATTGACTTTCGTCTATATAAATAATAGAGCAGAAGCAATGTCGGGTTACAATGATGACTTGGTAATGTCTTTTGCTATTGGACTTTGGGTTCGTGATACTGCTTTAAGATTACGAACTGAGGGAATTGAATTAACAAAAAAAACTCTTAGTAGAATGAACGATACTGAGGGTTTATACACCCCAGAAGACGCAAACAAAAACGATAGTTGGGAGTGGGATACAGGAAAAGAGAAAGAGTCTTTAGATTGGCTCTTATAAAGTGAGGTAAAAAATGGCAGATACAACATTATTTGGTAGATTACAGAGATTATTTAGTACAAATGTAATCGTAAGAAATGTCGGTGGTAAAAAATTAAAGATAGCCGATACAGACCAAGTACAAAAACAAGTCAAGAGTCATCTTGTTGATAGATATACAAAACTACACAACAATTTAGATTTAGTGGGAACAGGTTATTCAACCGTTCATCAAATTATGGCGGCAAGATTGGCATTGTTTAAAGATTATGAATCAATGGATTCCGACCCAATCATTTCATCAGCATTGGATATCTATTCAGATGAATCTACTATGAAGGGTGAGTATGGTGAAGTGGTCACTATCAAATCTGATAATGAAAACATCAAAGAAATTCTACATAATTTATTTTATGATATTATGAATGTCGAGTTCAATCTATGGCCTTGGGTTCGTAATATGGTTAAGTATGGTGATTTCTTTTTACATTTAGACATTAATGAAAAATACGGAATTACAAATGTAGTTCCATTATCACCTTATGAAATCATTAGAGCAGAGGGAGAAGACCCAGAAAATCCTTATTATACAAAATTCTACTTGGAAAGTATTGAAGGAGCACACCCTTACTTTGGACAAAAACAAAGTGGTAAAGGAAAAATAGAATTTGAAAACTTTCAAATCGCACATTTCAGATTAGCAAACGATAGTAACTTCTTACCTTATGGTAAATCTATGGTTGAGTCTACGAGAAAGATTTGGAAACAATTAACACTTATGGAAGACGCTATGTTAATTCACAGAATTATGAGAGCACCTTCTAAACGAGTATTCAAGATTGATATCGGAAACATACCACCAGCAGAAGTTGATAACTATATGCAAAGAATCATCAACAAGATGA
>Ga0208298_1000124_pt1 | contig 33950 bp, 44 predicted proteins | sample 14BtaG_FD_184088 | JGI IMG/M metagenome (GOLD analysis project Ga0208298, IMG submission 184088) | Marine viral communities from the Subarctic Pacific Ocean - 14B_ETSP_OMZ_AT15311_CsCl metaG (SPAdes) (version 2) | ecosystem: Environmental > Aquatic > Marine > Oceanic | place: Pacific Ocean... | reverse complement strand
CGTCAGCAGCCGGGCTTGTATTACTTTAGACAGGCTCACCATCGCTGTGTCGTACTGCAACAGCCGCACGTTGCGATGCTTCACCTCAATAAATGCCTTGGCCTCGCTGTCCTTAAACACCACAAAGTCGAGGCGATACTGTATTGGCAGCTTGTAGAAATCATAGCCGTGCGCGGCAAAGGCATCAGCTAGTGCCTGCTCTTTTGCTCTGTCGGCTGCGGTTTCGTACTGTTTACGCATCAGCCAGATGCTCCCTGATGATCATCATCGCCGTTAGCTGGTCGCACTCGACCGCGTAACGCCAGTCGTACTGCTCGTGTATGTCACCCGCTGGCAGGTAGTTGTCCATCCCAGCAACCGCAGCAACCGGGAAGCGCCAGCGAATAGGCAAGCGGTCATATTTATAAACCAGCAAGGGCAGCTTGTGTGTCGCCAATGCACTGGCGCAGCACTGATCCCACCAAGCGGGCTGGATGCCGTACCCAGCGCGATACCGCTTTGCCTCAATGCTGAAGGGAAAGTCAGGCATCTCAACGCAGATCAGGTCGCCGTGGTCGGCAGCGCGATACTGTTCTATGTCGCGCTTGAACGTCAGGCCAAGCTCTTCAAACAACAGCTTGGCAAGCTCGCGCTCGAAGCTGGCACCCTTGTTGCGGCTGTTAACCATTGCGGTTTGCCAGCGAGCGCATAGTCTCAGCCGCCTTGCCGCTGTCTTGGTCGCGGATCATCTTGGTCAACCCGGCATCGAGTATTTCATCGGCCAGCGTTGACATAGAACGATGCGGCGACACGTCCAGCATTGCCCGCAACTTGTCAACTGTGTCGCTGCGGAGCCTCAGCATTTGGTTTTTTATCCCGGCCATCTGTTTGATTTCCTTACATTTGTAAAATAATTTGCCTATACCACTTGTAACACATTGTGATATAGAATATATAATCATTATTGGCTACTAACCAAAAGGGAGACAGACAGATGGCTAAACTTACTAAAAAGCAGGCAAACGCAATCGAAATGATTGCAATCTATTATTCAATGGCAGTTACAGAATTGGACACCAACGGCGTCACTGAAAAATATGACGAACACGTTTGGATGTACGTTCATCATCGTGATCAGCTTGGCTTAAAAGTTTCGGCATATCAACGCGCAGCCGCAGATCGGTTTTGGGCAACAACTAAGGCGGCGGCATAATGACCACATACATCGCTTATTACCGTGTATCAACTCAGCGTCAGGGCCAGTCCGGTCTTGGCCTTGAGGCACAACGCAGCGCCGTTGCCGGTTACAACATCGCCGCTGAGTACACTGAGGTGGAAAGCGGCAAGAAGAGCCAGCGCCCGGAACTAGCCGCTGCACTGGCCGAGGCCAAGCGCACTGGCGCAACGCTTCTCATCGCCAAGCTCGACCGCCTAGCGCGTAACGTGCATTTCATCACTGGCTTGCTTGAGGCTAACGTGCCAATCGTCTGCGCTGACATGCCAGAGGCCGACCGTACCTTCTTGCAGATGGCTGCTGTCTTTGCTGAATGGGAAGGCCGCAAGATCAGCGAGCGCACCAAGGCTGCACTGGCTGCTGCCAAGGCTCGCGGCGTTAAGCTCGGCTCGCCCAACCCTGCCGCTGCTGGCCGTGCGTCAGCAGCCAAGCGCGTTGCGCGTACTAATGTTGTTGCCAAGCAGGCAATGCCTATCGTCTCGGTGCTGCGTGAGGCTGGTGCCTCACTACGCACCATCGCCGCCAAGCTCAACGAAGCTGGCATCCCCACCGCACTCGGTGGCAACTGGCACGCATCCAGCGTGCGCAATTTAATGGGAGCAAACTAATGGTTAAAGACACTATCGGTATGCTGTTTGTAACAGCATTTGTAATTACTTTTTTCACCAACGCCATCACAGACTGGAACTTCTGGTATTTGATGGCTCGCTTTGGGGGACAATAAAATGGTTGGAAAACTTACACCGGATAATCAGTTGAGCGTCAGCCGGTTGCCTGCATTGCTTAACGCATCGCCGTGGGAAACTCAGAACGAATTGCTTGAGCAGTTCATCAGCATTGACGAAGGCAACCCACCAAAGTGGATACCTCAAAATGAGCCAATGGAACTTGGCGATTACTTTGAGCCGATGATATTGCAAAAGGCTGCCGAGCGGTTGGGCTTGACCAATGTTGAGACTGACATCACCGTGCCATACCAGCACGACCACCTGCCACTAGCTGCCAGCCTCGATGGCACTGGCGTTGGCAAGGGTTCAATCATAGCCAACTGGGATAAGGGGATTTATGTGCCGCAAGGCGGCGCAATTGACATTGAGGGCATCGGGCTGCTTGAGGCCAAACTTACATCAGCCCGGCCAGAAGAAATCCCGGCGACACACCGTGGCAGATACCAGTTGCAAGGTCAGATGATGTGTACTGGCTACAAGTGGGGATGCATTGCTGTGCTGTATCAAAGCACGACCCTGCGTCTGTTTGTCTATCAGGCTGATGAGGTAATACAAAACCGCATCCGCGAGGCGGTCATTGATTTTGAAAACCGCCGAAAAAATATTGACAAGTATCCAGTCGTGTCACCGGCAGATGGGGTGGCGGCGTATGGCAGGGGCGATGCAGACGCACCGCCGCTAGAGCTTGAGGGTGATGACGCAATGTGGGTTGATCACCTGATGACGGCCAAGGCCAACAAGGCAATGGCCGAGCGCGAGATCGACATTGCCACGTCAGCCCTGATGGATACGATGGGCAGCCACGACACAGCCTTTGCGTCTGTTGGCAATCGCCGGGTGCAAGTCAAGTGGCCGACACGCAAGATGCGGGCGCAGCCTGAGAAGGTGACCCCTGCAAAGCCTGAGACTGTCGTGCGCCAGAAAACTCTAACGCTAAAGGAGATTGACTGATGCCAAAGAAGAATGGCCCATACCGAAAAGAAGGCTCTTGGCGGCCTGTCGTTGACGCAGTGGTTAAATACCACGCAGAAAACGGTTACCCGCCGTCAGAGGAGGATATAGCCGCAGCAATAGGGCGTTCACGCACTGCCGTGCGGTCTCAGTTAAATAAACTGATAAGCGATGGGGTGCTGGTTAGGACGCTGGGAAAGAGGAGATCACTTAGGCTGGCATAATAGGGGGGCGAAAGCCCCTTTATTTTTTAGTGCGCTGCTGGATGCTTTCAATTGTGCCAGCCCCAAAATAGAAGCCAAGTATCACAAGCATAGCGTAATTTATTGTGAACTGTTCCATCACTTTTGTTACTGCGTCTGGGTCGCCACGTCCGGTTATAGTCATGACAAGCACCAGCACATAACTGCCCAGAAACGTAGCGCCAAACATCAGCGCCAAAAATCTTTGTGCTATTTTGAATGGGGCATAAGCAGTCATAAGGTCGATGCGGGCTTTGCTCTTCGCCGCAATAGCCTCTTCATCGCTCGTGTGCATATCGTCAATGAGCTTGATGCCCTGACTGATCACGTCACCTGACCCTAGTATTTTTCCAAGTACACCTAACATTGCTTTATCCTTGTTTGCTTTTTCCCGCGACTAATTATCTCATCAATGGTTCTGCCGCAGCCAATGCACCTGACGCGATCCTCATCCAAAACACAGATACCAACGCAAGGGCTTTTACTCATTAGCCAAAGCCCTCATTCGTTTGACCAGTCTCTCTGAGCGATTAGGCAATTGGCGCGCCCACTTGCTATCAAGCATTTCCAACGCAGCCCCAGCCCAATCCCTGTCATTGACGCACTTGCGCATAGCCTTAAAAAGCCTCATTCTGGGCAAGCCCATATTAAACATCATGTTGGCGATGATGCGCTGCGCCTCTTCTGGCAGGTCGCTGAAATCCTCATAGAGCCTGTGGCAATCCTCTCGCACGATGGCAATGTCCAGATCGAATAGCTGCTTCATGCGGCGTTCTGTGATCGTGTAGCCCAATGGCTTGCCGTGTTCTGCGTCACCCTCGATGATGCGATGGCCCACGCCAATCGTGAAATGCCGAGCCGTGCATTCATACACGTCTAGCCTCATGCCCTCATCCGCGATTAGCTCTTCGCGCAGCTTTTCGATATCCATCACAGCCTCATCTCTTTAGCCAGCGCGACAGCCTTGAGCCAGCTTTCCTCTTCAGCTTCGCGAGTAAACGCGCTGCCCTGCATTCGCTTGCTGTACTGCTGTATCTGGCTGACGTGGAAAAATAAGCAGCTTCTATGTTCCTTGCCACACAGCACCAATATGTCATAATCCGACCAATCCTTTGTGTTACGCGGTAGATGCTTCGCCGAACAGCCAGACCCAAGCTGAAAATGATAAGCCGGAGTTCGCTTGTTCTTCTGTAATAAAAAGCTCGCAGTCTTAACTTGAACCCTAAGTATCGTGTTATCAGTATTTGAAATGGCAATCCCATCAATCTTATCCTGTGCTGCGGGGGCATAAGCCCAGCCCATCGACAATATGGCACCGGCAGCAAAATGCTCCCCAATCAGGCCAGTGCGTGTTTCACTCATGCAAAGCCGATAGCCCCGGCTGTTGACACCATAACTGCTATAAACAATCCTATCACAACAACCACCAGCCCAAAAATAGCCAGCCCAATTTTCATGTTTTCAATAGCCTCATCGTGTGCAATGGCAGCTTCCCTTTGAGCCTTTATCCGGGCTTCTTTCTGCTCGCGCAACGCCTTGTTGTGGTGGTTAATGATCTCTTGCCAAGTGCTTGGCTGATCCGCTGGTTTAGGCCAGCGCATATTAATCATCTGTGCGATCTGCTGCATTTCCTCATTCAGACGCTTGCTTTCAAGCACCGCGTCTATGCTACCCTTAAAGCTAATGTCGCCAACACCGGCTTGCTTGTTGCGTTCCTCGTTTAGTTTTTTCTGTGCTGAAAACAACGTGCCGATTTGCTCCGACAAATCAGCCACCGATTGAACGTCGCCCACTCGTGCCTTTATAAATGCTATGGCATTTGACGCGGCAGATACCGCCATCAACGCCGTGCTTATCGGTTCCATTATGACAACATTCCTTTCCGCAACGGCAGGCACTTGTAAGACTTGGCGAGCAGGTCGCCGGGCATTTGTCCTATAGACCTAGACATCTCGTGGGCGCGGTTGACACACGCCTCATAGCTAGGCCACGGCCCGCGAAAATCATGTAGCTCAACACAATTTGTTGGGTTGCCAAGAGAGCAAGCTAGCACGATTGCTTTAAACATTGTCCTGTCGACCAGTCAACCGCTTCACGGTCTCGGTCTCCCAGATACGCAGCATCCACCAACACAACGCAACCAGCGCAGTAATCTCAGGCAACGCCTCAAAGAACGCACCAACAGTAACACCGCCGAAAGCTAGGTCAGCCGTTGTCTTGGTTTCCTCGTTCATCATTACGCCTCGTCATGCCAGTCGTTGATAGGTGCGTTGCCTGTTGGGTTGCCATCGGCATCAACCGGCACATCATATAATGCCATAAACTCGTCCAAATCACTAGCCGCCGTAATCGCTGCCTCGATTGTGTTGCTGGCTGTGCGTACCGCTGCACGATATGTAAGCGTTGCGCTAGGTACTGTATAGCCAGAAACCTCTGCCGCTTTAATAACCATCCAATCAGTCGGGGCTAGTAAACCACCGGCTTGCGCCTTGACTGTGGCAATGGCATTGGACTTGAGGCCAAGCGTCACGACCTGTTCGCCATCCTCGTCAAGCAATGGGTTGCCATCTTCGTCAACCTCATTCACATCATCCAGTGACTTAGCCACACCGGCTGACCAGTAGAACCGACCATCGAAGCTATTGTCTGGGTCATCTTCCCAGACTAGCCCCTTGGCTGCCTTAGTTGCGTCATCCCAGACCATCCAGTTTGCTGGGTGCTGTATTCCGTCATTGTCAGTCCACGCCTTACCAGTTCGGACGATGCGACCACTGTACTTGTATGCCATCGGTATATCTCCTATCTGGCTGGTGAAAACTTAAAAGGTATTGAAGCTATGGCGAGGAATATGTAGGTTCCGCCGCTTGTATTCAAATCACTGTCGTTTGTGCGAATTTTTACGCCGTTTGAAACAAAGTCTACGTCTTTACCAACGGCCTCAGCGTTAGAATTGCTTGGCGTAAGGTAGTCGTCAACGTCATTAAACGTGCTTCTAACTGCGTCAAACAAACGCCAGTGATGTGTGCCGCTGTCTGACCGCTTTACAAGAAAGAAAGATGGCTGGAAACCTAAGTAAACAAACGGCGAATTACTGGTGCTGCCGTTGCCGGTGTAGGAACCAGCCTTAGTGGTATCGGTGTTTGCGAAACAGTAGGCTATCATTCCATCGCCGCTATCATTCACATCGCCTTCAGCACCAACACTAAACACAGATGATGTTGGTGCGGTGCTGTTCCAGTAGTTTGCGCCTGCACTTGCTTGTGCATCTGTGCTGTCAAGCCGCAAATAATGGTCATTAGATGACAGGTCTTTGTGCCACACTGACCAGTTTCTACCGTCAATGCGGTTCTTCACAATAATCATAGAAGGCTCAACGCCCAGAGAGTGTCCAATCGTGGCTGCCGAACCAGAGCCAGTCCAGCCAACGATGCTAAACCCTGCGTCAGTATTCGCGGAAACTTGTGACGTAATGCTGCCTGCGGTATTGCTGACCGCAGTGCCGCCAGCTTTCCAGTTCCAGCCTACTATTGCAGAACCGTTTTCGTTTGTTTCAGTACGGTTGCCAACAAAAAATCCGTCTGTTTCAAAAGTAAAGTCGGTGCCAACATCAGTTTCAGCATCAGTCTTGTTTGTCTTTAATTTTTTACCATCCCCACGAATTACATCATATATATTGTGGTCTAAAACGCTTGTTCTGTTTTTAATCCAAACAAAGTCTGGTGCGCTGCCAAACCCAACCCCTGTTATTGTTTGTGTTGTAGAGCCATTACCAGTATAAAGCACCGTATTGAAATACTCAGTGCCAGAAATTATTGAAGGGTCAGGAAGGTTAGCCGTACACAAGGATTTGAAACCCGCCGGTGGCTGGTGCTGGAATGTTCCCAGTTCGCTGTCATCGGTGTACTCACCCATCGGCTTTGCGCCTGAGAAGGTGCTGTCTTGACCGAAGTTGACAACCGCTTGGTCAGCCGTCGGCGGCACAAACAGCATCGGAATAAAGTCGCCGTCTAATGCGTGACTAATTGTTCCTTGTGAAGCACCATTTTTGAAAAACTCGACTTCATCTCCGTCTATGTCTACAGCAATGCCTATAATATCGTCTGCTGTGTAAGTAGCACCGTAAGATGAATTTGTGCCGTCGATACGTTTCTGACCATCTTCACGATAATAAACGTCGCTATCACTAGCGCTTCCTGAATTGCTGTAACCGCTGCAAATGCCAACGTGCCAAGCAGATGCGCTATCGCTACTAAGAATTAAAACCTCAAAATAATATTTTCCAGTAGCGGGGAATTGTATTGTGCCTTGTGCAGCTTGCGATGCTGTGCCGCTAGTCTGCCCTTGAACTTTTAAATTGCCTTCGGAAAAAACAGCTTTTTCTGTAACGTCTCCACGAGTTACTAGGGAGTTTATTACAGACCAATTGTTGACAGGACTGTCAGGCAAGGTATCACGATAGTCTAGGTTGTTAGGTGTCCAGTGGTTGCCCTGACCAGATACGTCCTTCCAAAAGGCTGCTTCGCGTGTGTCGGCAAAGGCCATATAGATGTGTTCGCCGCCAGATTGGTTAATTGTTGAGCCAGTGCCAACCAAAGTAAACCCATCATCATCAAACGTAATTTCAATAGTAGAATTAGACACTTCGGCAGAAGAATCGTTTGCTTCTAATCGTGTATCAGTAGATGCACCGGGATGCCTTGTACTGTCATAAATGCACCAATCCTTAGTATCGTTGGTTTTCTTAATCATAAGCCAAGCAGGCTTGAAGCCTAGACCAGTTACAGAATTGTTAGCCGAACCTGTGCCGCTGTATGACCCGATGGATGAGTAGCCAGCCACCGAATGGAAACAATAGGCTATGTGATTTGACCCTGATTTGTTTGATGAATTACCGCTAACCGAAAAAACTGAAGATGTTGGGGCGTTGGCTCCTGAATCGGTTTTAGCACCAGTGTTCTCAAGAGTTAAAAAATCAAGAGAACCATCAATAGCAGTTGTATACACTAACCAAGATTGACCCGCCGTAGTCCTGTTTTTAATTATAAATAATTCTGGCGTAGAATTTAAACCGTGACCAACAGTTTGTGAAGAACCATCAGTTCCAGCCCAGCCCACGATGCTAAACCCATAGCTAGGATTTGCCTTGACCGTGCTGGTGATTGACCCTTGAGTATTGCTGACAGGTGAACCGCTGCCAGCATCCCAGCACCAAGCGACACCGCCATTACCAGCAACATAGTTAGAGTTTTCTTGATAACCTAATGTAAAGCCATCGGCATCAAAAGACGTTAATGAGTCTGCCTTTGTAGACTCTGCGTTTGTCTGGCTTGATGCCAGCTTTTTAGTAGAACCTCTAACAGTGTCATAAAGTTCGTGGTGGAAACTATTGTTTCTTGCCTTCGTCCAAACGAAATCTGGACTAAAGCCCAAGCCACTTATGCTTTGCGTACCAGCATTTGCACGATAGGTAGCAGTATTGAACCCTTCAGACACAACGTCATCTTCAAAGGTTAGGTGGAAACCGTTTGTACCGTATGTGCCAGCGTAGTCTTTTGCTTTCCAGTAGCCGTTGACAGTCTCACCAAAGCTACTTGCGTCTAGTGCTTGACCGTCAATGAAGTTGATGTCGGACATATAGCCGTCAAAGTAGTCTGAGACTTGAGGAGCGTAACCTATATGGTGATCAACAGTATTATTAGTTTGGGTTTCTCTATCTAATTCAATTTTGTTATCGTTATCTAGCTCAATCCGAACACCGTTAACATATATTTTTATTCTGTCGATCTCTGTTGCGTTTGTACTGTCGTAAGCCATAACGATATGATACCAAGCCGATGGGTCACGAAATAATGCTATAGAATTTTGTTTTGCGTTGGCAACGTTGCTTGCTTCTTGTCTCCAAAATAACTGACCTTCATCGCTTGTCATTCTAAATAGGAGTTGGTCATTGTTAGTAGTGCCACCAGCGCCAAATAATACAGAATAACCTGACCCACTAATTTTTCCACGCTTGACCCAGCCACTCCAAGTCCAAGTCTTGCGGTTGCCAGCAGATGCAGGCGTCCAGCTTAGATACTGGCTTTCGTCATCGTTGAACTTGAGGGATTGCTGGGTAACTGCCTCTGCGCCAGAAGCGTACATCCATTGTGAGGAACCTAGTGGGCCTGACATAGTAACTCCTATGCAAAAGCTAGTTGTGGTGCGCCAAGCAAAATGCGGTTCGATGCAGTGACGATGTAAGGCACAATGTCTGTTGTGTCTGCCGTGCTAGATAGTGTCAACCCAGCAGCAGCCGCAGTCTCGTAGTCAGTGTCCAGTGATACTGTATAGCCGCCAGTGCTGTCTTGAATAAAGGTAATGAAACCAGTTTGACCGACTGCTTCAGTAGTGGGATTGTCTAAAGTCGTGTTGCCAGTTAGCGTCAAAACAAAGTTCTGATGTTTAGAAAAGTCTAACGTCACATTGCCTGTGACTGTGGCGTTTACCTCGGTAGTGCCAGCAACAGAATTGCTAAAGTCAACAGGGCCACTAAATGTACCACCAACCAGCGGCATAGCATCAGCCCCATTGTGTAAGCGGTAGACAGTAACAACCACGCTGTCGCTTGCTGTTAAGGCAGTAAGGCCATCAATAGTGTTCGCTGTGTTTGTGTCGTAGTCAGTGCCAGCCGTTAGCAATGCGCCGTTAAGATGCACAGTCAGATTTGCGCCAGACGAAAACGCCAGAACTGAACCGCCATTGTCTGCACCAGAAATGCTAGTCTCACCGCCAGAAGCCGTGTAGGTGTAAACTTGATTGTTAGCGTTGTTCGCGTCAGCACCAATGTACCTCATCAGGTTATCTCCGTCACACTTAGCGTTGCGTCTATCTTGGCAGACACGCTGCAATCAATCTTGATCACGTCACCAGTCTGCAAAATGTATTTGTTGCCAGACATTAACTCTAATGATGACCCAACCAAGATAGGAACGTCTTTAACAACGCTGACTGTCTCGTTGGTTTCAGTATCAACCGTTGTAGAAACGATCTGAACCGTGGCTGTGACTGAGGTTGTGTGGATGTTTGCCAGTGTCAGCCCAACAACTACCGCAGTAGTTGCAGCCGGAACTGTATAAAGCGTGTCAGGCGTGCCAGAACTAGCTGGCATAGCCCCATTAGTCTTTAGTTTAAAAGTGTTAGCCATTTTACTATCCTAAGATTAGTGAAAATTCTACAGCGGATTGAGACGCTATGCTTTCAATCAGAGCAGTTTGCGCCGCAGATATGTTTACAAACAAGTCATAGTTTGCGCTGTTTGTGTTTGTGTTTAGAGGAACTGCACCAGCAGATGTGTGCGCTGTATTAACGCGATAAACATTGTTATCGTCTGGGTCAATAACTAGATCACCAGCAAAATAATCAACGCCCGCTGCCCAAGTGCCTCTAAAGTCGCCAGCCGTAGTTGTGGCGATTGGGTTGCCGTTGCTGTCAAACGCTAGAAACTTTAGCGCCCGGTCAGCCTTTGCTGGCAATGTCATATCAACAACACCGCCATCCTCAACCAGTGCAGGGTCATAGACAGGGGCGCGGAGGCCGCGCCTGTTTTCTTCTGCAACCTGTTGATCAAAAATTGTCAGCGCGTCTAGCTGCTCATTAAGGCTCGATGCCAGCAAGTCACCGGCTGTCACAAAGTCTGTCACGCGCTCAATGTCTCGCGCACCAATCACAACAACTTGATCAGATGCTGTTGGCGTGGCCGGTATGTTGCCCCCAACATTAACAATCAGTGTAACTGAACCAGTGCCATTAGCGTTTATAGTGACAGTAAAATCTGTGGTCAGTGTCAGTTTGGTTGCGTTAAAATAAACAACGATGTCGGTGTTAGCCAATATCTCAAACGAAAACGCATACGGCCCCAGACCGGCTGACCCGGTAAACACGACCCTGCGTGTAATTGCGTTGATGTTATAGTCAGCCATTTTTGTGCCTCATATGGTTGCCGTGATTATAGCCTATTTATTACCTGCCGTATAGATTGACCTTTTGCTGGTTCTTAGCAATTGCCGCTGCCGTATCTGGGTAAAGAATAGCAGTGCCGTCATCTGTCTCTAATGTGTAATCAACAAGCCCGGTGTCTCTATCTTTGATGGTTTTGCCAAACATAAACTCTCGCGCTCTAGCCCGATAATCAGACACCACAGTGTTAACGTCATTTTGCAATGAGCCAATCGCCGGGGCAATGCCAAGCAGATCAGCGTCATTGAGGCGCTGGTTTATAACGTCAACAATAGCCTCATCCATTGTCATCCCGGTGTCAGGGTCTGGGTCTTGCTGCAACTTTAAATACATATTTTGTTGCTCTGCCGTCAGGCCAACACCATTGATTTCAAAGTTTGGATACGCAATGCCGTGATTAATCGCCGCTAAAATCTCAGACACCTCGTCACGTTTTCCCTTTTGCATAGCCATAGGCACCCAAGAATAATCAGGGCTATATTCAATAGGCTTGCCGCGCTCGTCTAACTTTGGCGGCAGTTTGTTTGCCTTTGTTGGAACTCGGCTCATCATTTTATTATAAGCCTCAAAGAGAGCGCGAACACCAAGCTGCGTTGCGTCAATTCCCAACACATCATCTGCCCACTCTACCTGCGCTTGATTGACTGCTGTGTTACTTGCAGCCGGGTCTAGTATGCGCTCAATCTTGCCAACAATTGCGCTGTTAGCTAAACCAACCACAGGCGTTCCAGCAATAGCCACGTTGCTCACCTGACGCACATAAGCATCAACCGCAGCATAAATCCTGTCACCGCTGTCTGTCTGGCGCTGGTTGGCAATACGCATTAGCTCGTTTACTGACTGCATCGCTGGCATATTAGTGGAATACTCAGACAGTGCCGCAGCCATTGCGTCAAACATAATACTAAGCTGCGTGTCGTCTGGATCATAGGCGCGGTATTTAACAGCGTCGGCATAAGCAGCACCAAGCAGCAATGGTATTGTCACCGGCTCAAGCCTCTTTAATGACATAAACGTGCTGCCCTCCATATTGCCGGTGCCGCGCTGAATTGTACCAGCGCCAAGAATTTTATTTATGCGATCAATATTCTCATCCGACATCTCGTCATTGTTTAGGCGCAAGCTAAAATCTTGCCAACCAATGCGCTTTAAATTGTTTCTGTCCTCTGTATCTGCCGGGCCTGCGCCAGTGAGCCTGCCGTTGTAAGCTAGATAGTAAGAGCCAAGACCCATAGTGCCGCCGACAACAATACGGCTAATGGCTAGGTCACGGTGCCTGCCACCCTTTTCCCACTCACTGTAAAAGCGTGGCGACATAAAGTTTAAAATAGGCACACGAGCCGCGCCCTCAATGGCTAGGTTTGTGACTGACTTACTAAACAACATGATCGGTTTGACTAGCGGGTTGTTCATAACCTTGAGCGCGCCGTGATACATACGGCCAAGGTTTGATTGCCGGTCAATGTCGGCCATCAGTGTCGCTTGCTTTCTAAAGCTCTGTACACTAGCGTCAACCTCTGCTGGACGCTCAGTCAAAAACTTGTTTACGGCCTCTTGTGAAACAGACAGCGCCTCATCTGCTGTACCGCCATCGGCCAGCTTCTTGTCATATATTTGCGCGCCGTAACGCCAAGCCTGCTCGTGCAATTCCATACGCTGCGCAATACCACCAAAGAACTGGTCGCCAGCACCAAGGGCGCGCATAGGGATTGAGTAAATCATCCCCAAGCTATCAAGCACTTTCCCAGCCAGCGTGTTCTTTAACTCTGGCGTTCTAGCCACCTCTTTGCCAAGCAGCATCAGGGGCGTGTTGCTAAAATATGCAGATGATATCGGATTGCGCGCCGCGTCTTTTGTTGACCCTGTCTTTGCGCCTTGAGACATTAACGACCAACCATCCATAATGCCGTTATAAAATGCAGATGTTCTGGCGTAAATGTCCTGACGGTAATACTCATCCGGGCTGTACTCTAGCCCCAGTGTTTTTGCGATGCGCTTTCTTACCTTGCCAATTGGAACAGCAACGGCGCGCTCTGGAACGTCAGCGATTAGCGTTCCAAAGTTAGCGGCACTGTTGAACAGATGCGTTTCCCAGTTAGTCAGGAACGTAGACTGCGCCGCATAAATGATACTGTCATATGTTTTGCGGATAATGCCGACCTCAAGGACTTTGTTTTTGGCAGCGCGGGTTTCTTGTTTCATGTAATTGTCAGCTAGGGCGCGCAATTGATCATCGCCGCCAGCGCCGTCAAGAACGGCGCGGATGTCGAGCGATGGCAGATTGCGTTCACGCGCACCCTTAAACACATTCATGCTGCGAGCCACGTCACGCTTTGCGCCCTTTAACGTGCCAAGGATTACCTCATGCTGCGACAAAGCCTCGCGCAACTCAAACTTGCCAAGGTCAGTTAGAAGGCCAGACGCAGCCTGCGTCATAAGCTCATCAACCTTTTGTGCGCTAACATCATGCAGTGCCTGCAATCCAGCAAGCTGTGTCGCTAACTGGTTGTTGCCAACCTTGCTTTGCATTGGTATGCCGCGAAACATTGCGTCTAATGTTTTCTTAGGAACGCCAGACATAAAGGCGCGTCTATATAAGCTCTCAACTGTTTGAGCTTGATAGTCAGGTTCAGTATTCCCGGCCACAGCCTTAGCTGTTGCTGCTAAACTATCGCTATCATAAAAGCTAGTGTTAATTGGGCCAGCCTCAACGCCCTCTGCTAACTGCTTTTTGCTGGGCGATGGCACTGTGCGCGCACCACCCATAGCCTCTTGACGCTCGGCCATCACCTCTTCGACACGTTCTTCTGTTGATGGCTTTGGCTTTTTTATAGGCGGCACAATTTGCGGCTCTATTTTTGTTTGCGCCTCAACAGGCGGCTGAATGTCCATAATATCTGTGGCAGTGCCGTCTTGGTCAATAACGTCAACCGGCTTTGTTATTTCTTCTGTTACCTTGTAATCAGGATCAACACGCGCACCGCGCTTTGTTAGAGGCTTGATAATTTCCCCAGCGGCTTGACGGCCTAATGACCGGGCAAAACCAGCAGGCTGGATGCCGTCATCAGTCAGGTCGGCATCCGGCTCCTGTTTGGAAAGCTGGTCGAGCTTATCTTCTAAATCTCTTGGGCCGCGTATTGCCATTGTTTATTCCTTAATTTCGTAACTGTTCTGGCAGTTCTAGCTCTTCCTCTGCGCTTAACTCTTCTGGCGGCTCGCCAAGATAAGCCAACTGTAAATAGTTTTCCCTGTTAACAGGGATGCCATATTCTTTAAGCAACTCAATAACTGGGTTACTGTTTCCAAGTTGGGGGGTTAATTCCCCCTGCGTGTTGTTCGATTGCATCTCTTACCTCATCTATAGTCATTTCGCCCTTGCGGTACTTTTGCCAAAAACCATCAACTGCTTTAACATTTACAAATTCACCATCTTTTTTGGCGCGTTTATATACATCTGTAAACAACCCGCGAGCAGCTTCCCAAGTTATTGACTGCATTTCTCTTGGAAGAATACCACGTTCTTGTGCTGCTCTTCTATATGCTTCTGCATAAAGACCATAATTCCCTTGAACGCCAGTAACACTAGAGTTCTTTGTTGCGCCTTTCCAGTTCGCGGATCTTTGTGCAATAGATGGGGCGCTGCCAAAGTTGTGATGCACTTCTGTTGATTGACCTGACAGGGGCTTTAACAAGCCAGCGGCCACTGCGTGCGTGTCAATTGTTACATCACCATTAGGCCCATTAGGGTCGAGAATGTTGTTATAAAAACTTCGCACTTTGTGCTGCGTACCCATCAATGGCGTTAGAACAGCCTTATCCCCACCACTTTCAACAGCCTCAACAGCTTTGGTTATTTCAACAAAACTGCCCCAACCTGTTCCAGCTTCAGAACCGTCAGCCCTCTTTACAGTTTCCATCAAATCGCCTTCTGGGCTAATAATATTGTGTGTTCTTGGATTATTAACCTCATCATACAAACGAACAAATATAGCTCTTTTTAGTGGGCTATCAAGATCGTTTAAGGTTTTGCCAAGCATGTCGTCAACTATTGGCTGAAACTTTTCGGCCAGTTTTGGTTTTTTTGTTTTAGGGTCGAGTTGTTTAGCAAACGCAATCATCTCTTTACTAGCAGGAACATCACGGTTTGCCATCGTTGTAATAACACGCTCGGCAAGGCTGACGTTTTTATACCAATCCATTTGCGGAGACAAAGCAGCTAGAGTGCCAGCTATTGATGCGTCAGGTAAATTATACTTTGCAGACCATTTGTCAGTTATAGCCCTCGCACCGTCATACCATAGTTTTGATCTTTGCCTTGTTTCATCTGGGATCTTGTCGTGTATCCAAAGCAAATTATCTTTAACATGAGTTATGAACTCTTCTGACGCTTGCTCTGGGGGCAACTGTGATTGCGCCTCAGTCATGTTTGGGTAATCTTGGACAATTTTAACATTATGTTCAAATTGCACCGGGTCTGCTTTTGATTCAGCTAAACCAATTTGCAAGGGTTCATCTATGGGATTTTCTGTTGCTCTAACTGCTGTTGGCAATCTTGTTGCTATCCTGTTTGGATGCGCTTCTGTTGATCCACCCCTAGCCAACTTACCAGCCGCAGCTAACGCCGGGTCAATCACTTCCATAGGATCAGCGCCAGACATAACGCGGTCAGTAATAGGCCCGCGCTCGGCCATCCGCGCTTCGGCTGACTGCCCAGCTTGGCTAATAACGTCACCAATAGCAGGCCCAAGTTCACGCGCTAACATCTCGCCGCCCTTGACTAAACCGCCACCCATTGTGCCAGCAACGCCAGCAGTCAACGCAGTGCGCAGTGCGCCTGTTGCTGGGTCAATGTCTATCCCAGCTTTGCGCTCAACGCCCTGCGTTAGTTGATCGGCAGCCCCAGCTTCAACGCCAGTATATACAGCGGCTGACGTGCCGGGGCGCTTTGCTATCTCAACTAATAATTTTTTGATGCCAGTAGCCCCAGTCTTGCGAACCAAGAAACCAGCGCCTAATGTACCAAAGCCAGTGTAAACGCTAGGGTCAGCAACCATACCGCGTATCATGCGAGCAGTGCCAGCCAGTGTAAAGTTGGGCAATTGATCATAACGATCCATAAGGTAAACAAATGATTTGGCCTGATCTTGTGAGCCGCTAGTCATTAGCGCTGCTGCCTGACCAATAGTGCCGGGCGAGCTAATACCACTTTCGCCGGGGATACCAGCCGGGCCAGCAAAGTTATAATTAAACTCACCGATTGCATCTATGCCGTAGCGCGCCGCCATTTGATCGTCACCCTCAAACGGCTCACCCTCAAACAGCAAATGCACGTCACGCGCCGCTGCTGCAAACTGCGGGTCAAGCAACAATTGTTTTTCAGTTACCTCTGGTGCCTCTGGCTGCACTGGGTCTGGTGGTGTATCCATTGATGGGATTTGCAGAACAGGCGGCGTGTCAACCATAACATTAGACGCAAACCTGTCATCAAACGCTCTTGCAAAATCATCAGTCATCGTAGAGCATCCCTTCTTTCAACAGCCCGCTGCATAGTGCTAATCCTAGACTTTACCAAATCCAGTTGCGCAGCTAATTTCCGGCCTTCTACACCTTTAGCGATTAAAGCGTCTTTTATGTCTTGTTCTGTTGTATCTTCGTCAATTAAAATATTAAGAGGTGTTTGCGCGCCACCTGGCCCAAAGTCTCTGGCAAGGTTTGCAACAGCATTGTTAACATCTTTTTGCTCATCGCTGCGGCGATACTCTAGGTCAATTTCTTTAGCTGTTTGCAGTTTTGTTGGCATTATACCAACTTTTCCACCTTGCTCCCACTCTTCTATCTTTGCATCATGTCTTTCGGTCAAAACTCTATCAAACTTAAAATACGCTTTGGATTGTTTTTCGCTTGCATTTGACCCATCAACAATTTTAGCGTTACGCCGAATAATCCGATCAACGGCTGTTGCTTCTGCTTTTACGTCTGTTTGCAAGAACGGCACAATTGAATAATAATCTTTTGCGCCAACGCCGAGGTTCGTTGCTTGCTTTTCTAAATCATCCATTGTCTGTATTTCGTTGCTTAGAACCCTGCGCTTTAATTCAAACATACCAGCAAAGTTCGACTTGGGGTCTTTGCTGGGATCAAGCGCTTTGTCTAGCGATGTAATAGATGATTGTGTTACGGCCTCTGGATACAGAATAGCTAACGCCTGCAACTGATCAACAGCAGAATTATAATCTGCGCCTTGGTAAGCAGTAGGCGCTAAGTCAGCCATCCTTGTTTGTATGCGCTGCACTTCTTTTTTGGCGTTAGCAAGGCCAAGGTCTTTAGCAACTTTATTATCAGCTATACGAGCATCGCGCTGTTTTCTAACTAAGTCGCGAACACCAGCCTTTTCTTTATCGTCAAGGATGCCATATAAACTGGTAAACCTGTCACCAAAATTACCTTGCAGGGCGCTCTTTGTGTTTGCGCTTGATTGCCCAGCCCAGTCGGCTAGGACGTTTTGATATTGCTCAGTTACAATATCCCTAATCTTAGTTCCGGCGCTTTCTATAAATGCGGCATCACCAGTCTCAATGATTGCGTTGTTAGCAACTTTTAATTGGGTAGCGATTGTGCCGGTAGTAACACCAATGTCGCCAGCGTGGTTTAACAAAACGCGCTTTACAATGTTAGGCAATTTATCAAGCTCTGCATTTGCCCGGTCTTTTGTGAGGGCTTGGGCTATTTTAAAGCTATGTTCAAGTCCTGATTTATATGTGGCCGCAGATAGTGTGTTTGCGGTCGCGTTGTATTTTAGCGCAGCCTCCGGGTCTACACCCGCGATTATTTCGCTATGACCTGTGATCATAGCCGTTAAATCGTTGCGCATAGACTGTGGGTCAAAGTTAGGATCGCCGCCCTCAATCATTCCATTATAGATAGCAAGCTTTGATGTTAGTTGTGTTTGTAGCTCAGTAGATAACTGGGTTGCTGTGGCCGCAGTCGTCACCGCGCCAAACACTGTATCAGGGTCGCCGACAACCTCGCTCATGTCTCGGCCATCAGCGAGGGCTTGCTCAATTTGTTCAGCGGTTACTGGGTTTTCAAACGCATACTGCATTGCCTCTCGCTGTGTCTGGGCAACTTGTTTTTTGTAAACATAATCGCTCATGCTGTTAAGACCTTTGGTAACAGCATCAAGTGCGCGAGCTTTAGCTGCGCCTGTCGCCACAAAGTCAACAGTCGGCACTGACGGTATGCCTACGCCTAAAGGTCTGTATTTTGGTAGCTCTGCCATTACAAGCCCCCACCAGCGCCCATAACGTCATCGGCATTTGTTAGGTAAGAGCCGCCTGTTGAACCACCCGGCGCACCGCCTAAAGCCATTTGCCCTGCCACGGCGCTCGTCAGAGTGCCAAGCGCGGCAGTTCTACCAGCCGCCATCGCTGATTTGGCTTGTGACGCATACTGCATTGCCTGCGCTTCACCAGTGCCAAATGCAATTTGCTCACCATCACGGCTAATGTAAAGTTCGTTTGCGCCTTTAGCTTCGGCCATAACACCTAAAACTTTAGCGCTTCCACTAAATGTCTCAAGCCCCCCAGCGGCGATGCGGGCGTTAATTGACGCTTTGGTTTGCAATATGTTGTCCATAACTGCAACGCCCTGCTGTTTATATTTAAGAGCCTCAGATCTGGCTTGCACTCTTTTAAATGCGGCTTGGCGCATCAGACCTTTAGCTTGCTGTTGCCCCGCCTTTAATTGCGAATACATTTTCGCGGCGGTTAAGCCAGCCATAATAAATGGAAGTGCTTGTGCCATATTACTGTCCTACGCTCACTTTATAATCAATGCCTAGCAGTGTCATTTTTAATGGCACCTCTTGGCCGATTGTTATTTGCCCATCATAAGTATAACCCAAAAGGCCGTGCAATGTCTTGATGCCTGTGTACTCAGGCACCGCGCTGCCAAACACATTTGCGCCAAACTGGCGAAACGCGATTAGCTTGCTGTCGATTGTTAAAGACTGCGTTTCAAACAACTCAGCGTTTACCTCAAAGATCCGCTTCTTAAAGCCCTTTATAGAGCCGCTCGGCAGGTTTGGCTCGACTGGTAGTGTCTTTACCTCTGGCGTAAAGTTAAGGCCGACCTCGTGGCTTGTAGCCGCCGCAGCGGCAAAGGTAACAGTGAACGGTGACGCCGGAACGGTTTGATCAGGCTCAACGATGCCGTCGCGGATAATCTTAACTGTTTTAGCTTCTAGGTGCGTCATGTTCACTGACGCCGCAGCCCCGCCTGTCACCGAACAATCAAGCAACGCAGCAGGATCAAATAACTCAACATAATAAACAGTCGCGCTATTTACCGTGCGCTTTACCACAACATAAATGTCGTCAACGTCAACACCGATATTGATAAAATCGCCATCGGTTGTCCACTCTGACGGCGCAATGACGTTCTGACTGCGCAGCAATGTATAACAGGCAATGCTGCCATCTTCGCCGTTTACCAGCATTAGACGGTCGCCCTCATCAGTAGACGTTGCGACACGCACCGCCATTTCCTCTGGCGTCTTTAGCAGATGCGATGACAGCAAAGATATCTTGGCTGACGTGTACGCTTGCACCGCGTCACTATAAATAAACTCTTGTATCGCTTTTCCTTGCCTTTGGATAAACAAGGTCGAGCCGTCCACGTTTTGCAATCGTATGCCGGGCTTGCTGCCAAACGCAGTCTGCTGCTTGACGATAAGGTTACTGGGCGTGATTGGCGTGTCTAATGTCTGCGGCACATAGAACTCTGCGCCAGTCGTAAAGATTTGCAAGTGACGACCAGAAAAGATATCGACAATTGCGTTAAATGTGCCGGTGTCGAGTGTTGCCTCAACCGCCGCATCATCGAGTGCCTCGCCGGGGTCAAAGTTAAAGAAGGTCGCAACCCTAGACCCAAAGATAGTTGATGGGCGTTGTTTCGTGCCGCCAAAATATAAACGGCCCTCGTGAAACGTCACGCTGCGCGGATATCCTCTACTACCTGACCACGAATCCTCGTAACCCTCTTCAAGCTCCCAATCAGCATCATCAATGTTGCCAGTGTCAAAAAGCGGCACCTCGGCAAAACATTCTAGCTTGGCATCTGATACCTTGCGCACAATCCGCAACCGGCCAAATGGCGTCACGTTGATATATTGCCCAACATAATCATCGGCGGGGTCAGTAAACTCATTTGCATCTGACCCGCTGTGCTTTGCTGTTAGTGTAAGGTTTCCAGATGTAGCTGATGGTTCTAGGTGGTCATGTGGCACACCAGTATTGTAGGAGCTTCCGGCAGTTACAGTTAAAGTGAAAGCATACTTAGGCACAAAATCAAAACTAATCGTGCTGGCAGTCCAATTGCTGTCACCAGCCCCACGCACAATCTTTGTCGGTGGCAAATCCTCATGCACGACAATAATTGTGTCGGCAGACTGCACCCAATTCATTTCTGGCAATATGGAGCTAGTCAAACTAGCCACAGCTAAAAAATCATTGCCGCTGCTGTTAATGTTGGTAATCAACGAGCCGTCTTTGAATACATACATTTTGCCGGGCGTAAACACCAGCATATAGCTGTCAGATATACTGAACTCAAAAGACACCATCCGCACCGCATCACCGGCACCGCTGTCTAGCTCTGCAATAAACTTAGTACCATCACGCCGCTTTGCCCCGCCTTGCGGTTGGATGCTAACATTCCGCGCAGTTGACAGGCCAGACTTATATTGGCTGATGTCAGTACGCGACCGCAGTTTTGGGTCAAGCTCACCAGCGGTAAAGTCATTCTGTATTTGAATGATGCGGCTCATGCTAGAACCTTATATCTGAAATGGGAAACTCTTGTATTTGTTGCGCCGGGCGGTCAGCACCGTCAATGTTAATAGATACGCGAACCAAGCCACCGCGCATATTTTCAGACGGCGAACCATATGCTTTTTGATGGTAATAATCAGCCTTTGTAATCTGATCAGTGATCGGCTCGGCAAACTCAGCCGCCAGCGCCATTTTTAACAACCGCACAAAATACGGCGGGAAAATGGCAGGCTCTGGCCGGAACTGGTAATCAATCCAAATGCTCTCGTAGTTTGTATAAAGGCCAAGGTTGTAAACCTCAAAATCGCGAACCGTATTTGCGCCGACAGAGCTTGTATTAAACACAGCCTTTGGGTTGCCAAGAATGTCGCCCGGCAGCGCATAAGTGTATTTCCATTCGTTGATTGGGGTACTGGCAAGCTGCGCCAATTGCACTTTTTGCACAGACCAAGAATAGGCATATTGCATTAAAAGGGTGTCGCGAACATCGTCATATAAACGATCCGCAACTTGCGCTTCATCGGTGCCAGTGGCAAATGATGACAGAGGCGCAGCGCCCAACATAATCAAAGCATCAGAACAGATTGATAGTTTGGTATCACCAGCCGCCATTGCGCTACTCCAGAATAGGGAAAGGGGGCCGGTTGCCCGGCCCCACTTAAATTAGTCTGCGTCAGCGACTGATACAGCCGTGCCGTCTGATACGTCAACAACACCAGATGCGTTTGACAGAACAACAACGATTGACATTGTTGGGGTCGCGCTGTCGTGAACAAAGATCACATCACCAACTGCCACTGTGTCTGACAAGTCGTTGAAATAACCTTCGGTGTTCACAGTCGCAATCGCGTCTGCTGATGTGTAGGTGTACATTGATGGTGCGTTGCCAGATTTAGCTGCACCGATAACATTCCATCCTGCTGAAGAGAAAGCCATTTTCTAAACTCCTTTCTATTCAGTCGCTGAGATTTTGACAATGCCATCGTCATCAATGGCAACCGCGCCTGCGGAGAACATTGAAGAAACGAGGAATGACGTTTTCTCAGGAACGTAGTTGATTTCTGACTTTTGGTTCATGCCGATACCAAGGCCGATTGCATCGCGATGGAACGCAAAGCAAGTGCGGGTTGATGGTAGTGGCAGGCCACCTTCATCACGATCACCAAGTGTGATGAACTTAAAGCCGAGGAAAGTGTCGATCTCGCCTGTTGAAAGAGCCTTCACAGTAGCAAAATCGCTGCTGGTAAGTTCTGTCTCATCAAGCAATGCTGACAAACCGTTTGCGTGAATGATCATGCAGCGGCCTTCTGCTGGCACGTTCTTCACATCCAGAGCCTTTTTAGCTGCGAGCAGCTTTGCAAGGTTCATGTTTGTGCCTGCGCCACCAACAGTTGTTGCAACGGTTGACGGTGCGGAAGCTGCATTGAGCGCGTCAATAACAAGCTGATCCATACGGCGACCAATAGCTGCACCGACTACTTGCACCAATTCACGGCGCTCGTCAAAATTGACTTTCTGCTGTGAAAAGATGTCGCTATATTCGGCAGCGATGTAGTCGCTCATTGTTGCTGTGACCTGCGAATAGGTCACGTTAAGAGGGGTTACGTCAGTTTGCGGTACGCGAACTGTTGCGGTGCCTTTCCCGATCTTCGGGAACTTCACCTGATTGCCTTCGACACTTGTTCTTTCGCGAGTAATGCCAGCCAAAGCACGAGATGCTTGATAAGCCTGCTTCACTTCCGCATCGAACAATTGCACAAAAGCATTGGAAATGCCTACAGCCATTTTCCTATTCCTTTGTAAAAGTTAAAACACGATTAGCGCCTAGCAGGTATCCTTTCGGGCTGCGGCTTGGGCATACACGCTACGCCCCCAAGCGTTGGCGACAGGTCGAAAGCCGATTGTCTGTCAACAGGTATTATATTGAAAAAAGAAGGAACTGTAAACAGTTCCCTCTTGACCTTTAAGTTGGCGAGTATTCGTCATTGCCAAACGCTTGCTCAAACATTTTTTCAACCTTCATTCGATAGGTTGGGTCAGTTTGATATTCTGGTTTGCCAACCATAGCCATCAGTTCGTCTTTTGACGGCGCACCGGCCAATGGCGCAACGTCAACAGGAATAGCCTTGTCGCCATAATAGCTGCGCACTTTCTGCAAAGCCCTCATGCCTTGGGCTGTGCCGCCCATAATTTTGAACTCTTCAAAATCATCCTCAGACCAAACACCTTTGCGCACCAGACCAGAAGCCCAGTCAGACATTGATTTAATGATTGCGTCTGCATTGTTGCCCAGCTTTTCATATTCTTCCTTGTATGAAATGTCTGCGGCCTCAGCCTCTTCACCAGCCATAGAAATAAACTTGCCAGCAAGTTCTTCAAACGCAGACTGGCTAATGCCGTTTTCTTTAGCCCAGTCTTTGTATGTTGTGTAAAGCTCGTCATCCTCTGGAATGCCAGCCTCAGCAAACACGCTTTCGTCATACTCTTCTGGGGCTTTGTGCTTTCCTTGGCTAAACTTTTTCTGCAACTCAGAATAAGCCTTTGCCAAATCTTCGCCGGTATTAAATTTTTCTGGCAACCACTCAGGTTTTCCCTCTTCGGTTGCCGCCTCTGACGCTACTGCGTCACTAGAAACTGTCTCGCCATCAGGCTTAACGTGTGAGATTGTTTCTTCTGCTTGCTGTTGGTTATCGTCACTCTCAACTTGAGCATCGGCCAACAGACCATCAGTTTCGTTCATAGTGATCTCGCTCTTTTCATGCGCCGCTCAATTTCCCTGACCAGACTGTTCTGGCCTTCGCGAGCATAGCCGTGGCTGGCCTCTTCGCCGGGATACCACGTTGGCTGCTCTATCGTCAGCGCGCGTAGATGGGTGAGCAGCTTTGCCCCATCGTCACTGGCGAATACGCGCAAATAGAGACGATCAATATCGTCTTTGTCTACTTGCTGTTTTTCTGCAATCTTAGGGTCCACAGAACGTAGACCATCCCAACCGTCTGGGTTCATTCTTATACCCCTTCTGGCGGTGCCTCACCTTCTGGCATTTCACCGGCCTCCGCTTGTGCCGCCATCTGGGCGGCTTCCATTGCCTGCTGCATCATCATCTCGCGTTCCTCTGGAGATGTGCGCAACTCAGCCGGGATACCCAGCTTGTCAGCAACATAATCTGCAATACTGCCTGTCTTGACAGCCATCTGACCTTCGGGGCCAAGGGCTGACGACATTTGCACCCACTGCATAATCTTTTCGATATCACCCATATTTTGCGCTTGTGCAATTGGGCTGACTGGCGTGACCTTAACTTCAAGGCCGTTGACGCGCAGTGGCATCTCAATCAAGCCGCGCTCATCCATCACATACAAGATACGCGCAATCATTGGCACCATAGTCTCGGTAATCAAACGACCAAAAGCGGAGCCAAGGTTCTGCGCCAATTCTTTCATGCGCTCGGCAATCTCTGTCGCAGACCTTGCGCTCATATTGTCAGGCGGCAGTGTGTCATCGAGCAAAATCTTTTTGACGTTCATGCGCAAATCATTGATGACGATCTGCGACACGTTAAAGTCACCAGATCGTGGCATCTGACGCAGGCTCTCACCCTGCGGGCCACCATTACGCGCCACCGGGATAATAGCACCCGGCGCAATGCGGATTGCTTGCGGGTTCAACACGCCGTCATCAGCAGCAGTGTAAACACCGGCAATCGACAAGCTGGCATTTTTAAGCAGCAACTCTAGCGTCTTGTTCAGCGTCTTGATGTCTGGGATAGCAGTGACCAACGGCCCACGACCGTAGACCTCGCCAGCGACCTTCATGTAACGCGCCACGATCCAAGGACTGGATTTCATGTAACGCTTTAATAGCTCGGCTTTGCCTTCCGGCCAAATGACGTGATAGCAGAACTCACCCATCTCAGGCTCATACAGTGTGGCTTCGATAAGCTCGATTTCCTCAGTCGGCTTTTCGTCAATCATGCGCTGCATACGCTCTGGGATTTCGGCATCTTGCCAGTGCTGGCTAATGGCCTCGCCCTTCATACGCATACGCCGGTAAACATTATCCACCTTGCCGTGTGCGCCCTCTTCAATAGCAACCAAATACTGCGGCACCGCAGTAAATCGGATTGGGTTTAGCTCATCGCCGGGCTGGATCAGCATACAAGCTGTGCCGACCGCCAAATCGAGCAAGAACTCGCCCATAGCCAAATCAAAGTTAGATTGGCGCAGCACACTAAACATTGTGTCGCTGTACATATCCAGCGCCATTTGTGCTTCGATGCGCCGCTCTTCTGGAATTTCTGGCCCCGGCTCTAGGCGGCACCACGGTGCATAAGGCGGGAATAGGCCCGACTGGATGCGGTTGGCAAATCGCTGTGTTGCATTGATAGCCGTGCTATCGAACACGCGAGCCATTTTGTTTTGCCCCGGAGAGCCACCGCCCTCGTAATAGCCATCGTACAGATTGCGCTGTGGCAAGCCGAACTCATAACAATCTTCGTAAATCTGCCGCCAATTATCTTTGCGGCGCTGCGCAATATCGTGACGCTTTAGGATTTCCTCAACACTACGCATTTTTCTTGTGCCTCTTCGCAAAGTTTCTCGCAGCTTGCTTTGACCCAAAGCCCCAAGCAGATAGTGCCTTTTTTAACCTAGTGGGCGATCCATCTGGTTTTGTCTCAGGGCCAGCCATACCACCGAACCGGCCAGCAAAAGAAACGCGGCGCGGCCCAGTGCCAGTTTTGACTGGGCGCTTTAGATTGCCGCCGTCCTTGGCTTCGTGATGCCTGCGACCAGCTTCGTTCAATCCACCGCCCGGAGCCTGATGCGCTTTCTTAGTCACGCGCCGCCCTCATGTTATCGACAAGGTTAGGATATGGACGGCCAGCCTTTGCTGCGGCTCGCTGCGCTTTGCGCTTTTGTGCCGGGCTTAAACCTTTTGGCTTGCCCAAACCCTTTGGGCGTTTCTTATCCCAAACCTCTTTTTTCTTTTCCATTACTTACCGTAACCCTTACCTTTTTTCTTCGGCATAACTACGCTCCTAATGTTGTCTTGGTTTCTTCTTGCTCACCGCCGCCACCAAGGCGACCAGCCATCATTAACCCACGGCGACCCGCTCTGCGGCCACGTCTTTTAGCAGCCGCTGCTCGTTCTGATCTAGCTGCCTTTTGCGCTGTTAATTTACCAGCCATTTCTTCGACACTGGTTCCGGCAGCCGTAGCGGCCAAATTTGCAACAGCCATACTAGGCGCTTTTTTCTTCGGGCCAATTCCAATTGCGCCGCCAACTTTTTTAACTACATTGCTCATATCAATTACCCTAAAGTTGTTTCATCTTCGGCTGTGCCGCCGCGAATAGAAGCCATAAGCATACGCCGACCGCCGTACTGCCTAGCCCTGCGCCGAGCAGCCATTTGACGTGCTTGGCTTTCTTCTTGCGCTTCAAGGCGCTCTTCTTGCCGTTTTTGCGCTTCTGTCACCTCTGGGGCAACTTGTTGCGGCGTTGGCATTTTAGGGGTTTTAAAAAGATTGCTCATTCGTAAACCTTTGCGAACATCATGTGGTCAGAATTGCCCGGCCCATATTTGCGCAGTAATCCTTCTGGCGTGAATTTTAACACCTTTGCCCACCGCATCGCAAGCTCGTTTTCTGTGTCAACAGTGATCTGCAATCGTTTTAATTGATACTCTATAGAAATCTTATCGAAATATCTAATAGCTGCCCTTGTCGCTGTAGTAGATATGTTGGGAAATTCTATAGATGTTATCATCCACGCCTCTGCTACACTAGGCCACATAACATTGCAGCCCAAGCAGGCAACAATCCTGCCGCGCCACAGCGCCGTGATAGCGCCGCCCTCGGCTTGGAACGCCTTTAACATCTCTTGATAGTCAGGAATATGATTAAAAGCCTTCTTGTCATGCTCCCGCAAATCAGCCGCATAGGGGTGCGTCCAATGAAACGGCACAATCTGGATTTGGCGATTGTTGGTTATTTCGCGCTGCCACATTAAAAAACACTAAAATCCATATTTGCTGTGGCCTGTTTAAACTGATTGCTAAACTGGCTGTTGCGCGTAATGTTCCGCACCTCGCCAGCGCCAAGCATCAAATAGCCAAATGCGTCACCAACGTGCGAGTGCTGGTTTTTATTCGCCACATCGCGGAACCGCTCTTGACCAGCGCCGACTGCCATACGTTTAAAATGATAACCGCCAGCCAAAGACTTGCGAACCTTAACGCAAGAACGATTAACCAGCAGGCCGGGCTTGCCGTCAATCAACCTATTCATCGGCATAGCACCAGCTTCACGCCGAACCATAAAATCGTTGGTGCTGGTCGGCCTAGCGTGTAGCCCCATCGTGCGCAGATGCTCAAACGCCGTCACCTCAAATATCTCGTCACGCTTGACACCAGCCGGATCACCCCAGATCAACACGTCCGACTTTGGAAAGTGCTGTTGTATGTCAGCCAGCAAGTGATGGCAAAACCGCTCAAGCCCCATATCAAACGCAACAAGCTCATGCACAACGTGCCACCGGCCGTTCTGCATCTTCTGCCCAAAGACAGCCGCAGGCGTCAAACCAAAGTCAAGCCCAATGTGAACCGGCCAACCCTCTTCGATATGCACGTCAGCCGACATCATACTGTCAACAAACTCGTGCCAGACCGGCTTGCCGTCCTGCACATAAACATACTTAGCCCCGGCATAACATTGTATCCAGTCAATGGTCTTGCCCGCTAACTGCTGCTCGTAATAGCCGGGCGGCAAATTGTTGGTGTTTTCAGCTTGCGGGTTATTGATCCAATATTTATCAGCCGAGAATATAGCGCCCTCGTGTTCTTTAGTTCCCTCAATAACGCCGCCGGGCTGTTTGTAAAACTTCCAAGGATACTTTCCGCGAATAGGATTTTTCTCAGCTAACTGGTGCCACCAGTGGTCACTATCCATTGGGTTGGTACTCATCCACACGCCGCGCCAAGTGCAACCGCCATTAGCCCTAGTCGGGAAACGACCGACACGCGAGGTCAAACCATCAACCACCGCCTTTGGCAGTTCTCTAGCCTCATCAATAAAACCGCCGGTCAATTCCAAAGACAACAGCTTGCGCACGTCACGCGGCTGATCCAACGCCAAAAAGATCACCTCACAATCAAGCCCAGCCACGCCATCGCGTGGCGGCAGCTTGATGTGATGGGTGATTGGCGGCGACCAGCGCATTGGCCCCCAAACATTCTCAGGGAATAATTCCTGCCACGTCTTAATTGTGGTCGTGCGCAGTTCCGGGTAGCTGTTTCGGATAACTGCAAATCTGGTATATCTGATCCCATCTATCGGTGATGGCTCCTGCTTCACCGCCCTCAACATCACTTCCGCTAACGAACCGAATGTCTTGCCAGAGCCTACTGGCCCCATCAGACCACGCACGAAACTGTCGTCTTGCAAAAATTCCCATACGGTCGGACTTTCCGAAAAATCTAAATTTAACCCCGCCAAAGCCTCAGTGGTCGGTTGCTTCCTACGCCGGGGTGATCTGTCTGTTGCTGCTCTAGCTCGCGCCATCATAATCCTCTGGGTCAAAAATAATAGTAGTTTCTCCGCAATACTCGTCACTCGTTAACTCAAGCATAGGCCCGCTGCACACCGTGCAAACAATCGCCTCGCCGCCATCATAAACACGACCCCTAGTCAACTGGTTGCAATAGCCACACAAAATATCGTTCTTAAAAAATCTGACGCTGATATAATCCTTCATGTCGATGACCTTACCCATCATCGCCCTCAATCTCGACAATCTTCGCCGTTGGCCCGGTAATGTTAATGCCAATCATGCTCGGCTTGTCGCCGTCACTGTTAGGCTCCAATAACCCGCGATGCTTCGCCAATAGCCGCAACGCCGACAACTTGTCGTGCATCTCCACCTCAATCTGATTGCCAAACTGATTGGGCGTAACCTTGACCTTTTTAACCGCCCGGCGGGCGCGATCCGACAACTGATCGCTGGGCGTTAGCGTGACCCTGCCCATATCATCCCACTGGATAACGTCAGTCGCCTCACCGGCACCAATCGCCTCTAGCTCTTGCACAACGGCCTCGCGCCGAGCCTCATCGGAGGAAGCCAGCGCTGCTCGCTGCTGCCTAATCGTTGGCGATTTTTTTTCTGACATCCAGACACTCCGATCCTGTTGCGGCATAGCCAGCCAGATCAACCCAGCTATCCTGATGATCAGGCGTGGCCGCTAAACGCGCCAACTTCACCCCAGCCATCATCATAGCCACATGCTCCGGCTCAATCTGTATGCCAATGAGCGCCGTCCATATAATAGCAATGCGCTCGTGGTTTTCCCAAATGCTGCCGTAATCCTCGCCACGATCAGCGACAGTTTCCTTGGCGGCGTCCAATAACTCGTATCTGTTCATCCTTCGGTGTCTCCCTTAACGTCAATAATTTTTAAGTTGCAAACAGTGCAATCGTATTCTCGCTTGTGCGCCTCATCGCGCACAACCCTTATTGCGCTGCGACAGCGCGGGCATTGCCGGTTATTCAGCTTTCGCTCAAATGAGCCATCGCCCTCGTCAATCATTGGCCTCTCCTGTTCCCCCACAAGAATAGCACGATGTCCACTGGACGCAACCATAGCCATCCGGCTCGCGGATGAAGCCGTTGTCGCAGTCCGGGCAAACGGTGCGAAAATTTTGTGTGACACCCCCATCGATAAGCGGAGAGAGGCGGGGGGCAAGGGGTCGGTCTTGCTGTGGCCGGGTATCGTCATCGACCGCGCCGTACACCGACAAACCAACGTCTGTTGCCGTGTACATCACGACATCACCTGTGCAACATCGTAGAGCGATGGCACCCCTGCCCTGCGTTCAAGCGCAGCATCGCAGGTGTTCAGTGTTGCTGCCCTCACATCAGCCGCAGTAAAGCCAGCAGCGGCCAGCCGCCGTGCGTGTGCTATCTCGTTGTCGTACATCCTGACCTGACCTGTCGCCTGCTGCACGGCGCTGATGTAAGTGTGGGTGATGGCCTCGGCGATCGGGTCATCGGGTGTGTGAGAGACTGATTGTAAATCCCCCAGACCCCCTGTTTCTTTATTGTGTGCATCATCTTGGTCAGCCACAAGCTGCAACGGTTTGGCGTTGTGTATCTCTTCATACGTTGGCAACGCCTCGTCACCATCCCACAGCACTTGATACCTGTTGCTTTTCCAGCCGCTTGATGTCTCTTGGTAATCCTTTGGCTGTAGCTGCCGCACATATCGCTTGCGCTTCAACACCTTCATCGCGGCGTGGATCGTCACACGTTCTGCGTAGCCTGTCACGGCGCACAGCGTTTCCATTGACGGCCAACACACACCAGCCGCATTTGTGTGGATGCACAAAGCGCCCAGCACCCGCAACTCGCGTTCCTTCAATTCACGGTCATTGACCGCTCGTGACGGCATCACCGACCATTTCCTAGAAAGGGATTTCATCGTTCAGTTCCTTTTCAGTTCGTGTCTTCACCTTTTCAACAGCGGCACCCGGCCACATCGCCTTGGCTATGTCAGCCACTTGCCCGGCCTTGTCCTTGCGCCAGCCTGACACGATAGCTGCGATCTCATCAACGCTGTAGACCACCATCTCTCTATGCTCGCTGGCAACCTTACCTGCCTCATATCCATTGCGCGTGATCGCCAGCACCTTGCCATCATCCATCTGAGCTTCCCAATAATCACCAGTCAGCGGTTCATGCCCACCAGCGATAGCCGCCTGCTCAAGCGCAGCCAATCCCCGCAACGTCACCGACACCTGATGCTCAACATCGTGCTGGCTTTCTATCGCCTCATTCAGCTTATCCATCTGCGCTTCAAACCTACCACGCAGCCCCTGCTCACAAAGCCAAGGCAATCTATCTATGCCCCACTTCGCTTCCATTGCTGTTGCGGCTCGGTCGTATTCATGCAGCGCATCCTGCATCCGGCGCATCGCCATCTGACTAGGCGCATAGAATTGCTTGCTTGGTTTTGGTACTCGTTTGCCCTTCATTTTACCTCTCCTAAACGTAGGGTGGGATGGTAGGGTGTGATCTAAAGATCATCACACCCCACCCACCTGTGCCGGAACGTGCGATATAAGTGGGATGGTCACCCCACATTTTACGCTAACCCCTTGTTAATCCAGACTTTGCCCTCATGCACAGTCACCACACCCTTATCCTGCAACCCTTGCCGCGCATCCTTGCGCTGTCCGGGCGTTAAATCGGGTGATTTGACCTTGTGCGCCTCATGCCATTGGCTCACTGACAAGGCGTCAGTGCTTAGTTTTATCAGCGTGTTTTGCAGCGATTGGAATGCGTGTTGCTGCCTCGCCGACAGGTTTTGCTTTTTGGTTGCACCCTGCGCCTCGATGGGTTTCATCACGATGCTGGTGTCGTCCAGCAACGCCACTGGCGTCATTTCAAACGTGATTTTGTCCATTGGCTCGGCGTCTTTCTGCTTTTCCATACCAAGCGCCACGATGCTTTCAGCCTTGCCAACCGACAGCACAGTGTCAGCCGCACCAGCCAGTGCCGAGCTACCGCGCATAGAATTGATGCCACGGCTCGCATCCTTGCCAGCGTGGTGGATTGCCAACAAGCCACAGCCGGTGTGATGCTTTACCGCGTCGCAGCCCCTGATGAACGCCGACATATCTGTGGCGCTGTTCTCTTCGCCGGTCATGCTGCGAGCCACTGTGTCAATCACCAGACAGCTAAATTCTTCATTGAGGCTGTCAATAGTACGCAGCAGCTTGTCGATGCTTTCCTCGTCCATCATATCAACGGCCATAGGTAGTACGCGCAGCAAGCCGGTATCCTCGACCTGATTGTGCAGCTTCCAAGCCTTGACGCGCTTGCCCAGCCCGCCAACGCCCTCACCGGCAATGTACAGCACAACGCCTTGCCGTGTAGCCCTGCCGTGCCACGCCAAGCCGTGCGCCATCGACAATGCCATATCAATGGCGATGAATGACTTGCCGGTGCCGGGTGCGCCATACATCACTGTGAAGCCGTGCTTGGTTAGTACGCCGTCAATCATCCACTCGACTGGCGGCATCGTCATCAGATACTGCTCATCATACAGCGGGTAAATATCAGGCTTGACCTCTGGCGCTGTCTCAACCACTGGCGCTTGCTTGGCTAGTTCCAGCAACACCCTCTTGCCATTGCCCGCAATCAGCCAGTCGGCCACGTCACCCTTTGGCGGCAAGTTTGGCAGGTCGAGGCGCTTGATCTTGCCCACCGTGCCGTGCAGCGCAGCGATCACTGTGTCGGCGTGTGCTTGCCCGGCCTCATCGTTGTCGGGCAGCACTACGACATTGCGATCAGCGAAATACTGGGCAAGCTCCGGTTTCCAGTTCTTCGACCCGCCGCTGTTTGTTGTTGCGATCAGGCCAAGCTCGATCAAAGCATCGGCGCATTTCTCGCCCTCAACAATAAACACCGGCGCTTTTGGGTTAGTCACGATGGCCGGTAAGTTATATGGCAGCGGGTCAATGTCTTTGATGCTGTTGATCCAGCCGCCCTTGTCATCCGGGCGTCTTTGTCTGAATGTCTTTGGGTTATCGAACCGCAGCACCTGATAGGCCAACACGCCATCGCTGTCATAGTAATCATAAGCGCGAGACATCTTCGGCGTCACTGGCAGGCTCTTTTGCTGCTGCTTGCTGATGCCAAACTTGCGCTCCAGCACGTCAGGTATGTTGCCATTGATAGACGCTGGCTCGTTTGCCTTCACCATATCAATTACACCGCCGCTTTCGCCGGTTTCAAAATTACTCCAAACGCCCTTTCGCGTACAAACCGACAGGCTGCCGTGCGTACCCCAGCGCAGCTCTGTGCCTTTCGACAGGCGCGGGTTTGGCTCACCCCAGTAATGGCGGGCAACCTGTTCTATGTATGCTGCTATATTTGTCATCTCTTCATCCCTATCCCCCTTTGCCCCTTAAACATGACCGGCGATGGGAAGGGAGGGTCACCCACCGCCGGTCACTACCACCGCATTAGAACAGGTCAGCGCCTTCAACAACTGAAGGGGTAACAGCAGCGGGCGCTACTGCTGCGGCGGGTTCTGGGGCAGGTTCTGCCTTATCTAAGCCAGCCGGGCGTTCAACCCAGCCAGCGATTGCCCATTTAGGCGAGCGGAACGTCTGCGTTCCTTGAGCCTTGGTTTCGATCTGGATGCGATCAGAGCCGGTGATCTCGATGACTGGCACCTTGCCGGGGTTGTCAGCCTTGCCAGCCAGATACGCATCGTGCAGATCGTTCATCTGATTGCGCACGATCTTGCTTGATGATGACATCTCACGCAGGCCGATCTCTTTGTTGTACATCCTGATGCGAAAGCCTTCTTTGTGTTCATCACTAGGTTTGACCGGCATTGGCTCGCCAACCTTAACGAAGCGAAAGTCTGGGCCAGTCGTGGTAAAGGCGATAAAGCCAACCTCGATTGCGTCCATATCCATCACGACCTTGAAAGGCAAATCCATTTCGGTTTCGCTCTTTTCCCAGTGGCCGTCTGCCCCTTGGTGCCGGTCTTGCCTCACAAATGAGCCATCCTTTGCACTGAATTTCATGATAGGCAGAAAATCCCCGCCGCCTGATGATGTAGTCTCTGTAAAACCTAAAGCCATTTTTAACTCCTAAACTTTAGAACTACGCAAAACGGTTGCGCCACCGATTGGAAAATAGGCGCAGATATCCGCGTCTTGGGCATCGCCCCTGTCGCTTCTGCCACCCTTACCAATTTCGTAATCACCCGCAAAATCAAACCGGGCGATGTTATCCTTATAAACATTCAGCAAATAGGCTGGCAAGCCAGTGTGCTGCGTCAGCAGCCGGGCTTGTATAACTTTAGACAGGCTCACCATCGCTGTGTCGTACTGCAACAGCCGCACGTTGCGATGCTTCACCTCAATAAATGCCTTGGCCTCGCTGTCCTTAAACACCACAAAGTCGAGGCGATACTGCACCG
>Ga0208298_1000123_pt1 | contig 34004 bp, 53 predicted proteins | sample 14BtaG_FD_184088 | JGI IMG/M metagenome (GOLD analysis project Ga0208298, IMG submission 184088) | Marine viral communities from the Subarctic Pacific Ocean - 14B_ETSP_OMZ_AT15311_CsCl metaG (SPAdes) (version 2) | ecosystem: Environmental > Aquatic > Marine > Oceanic | place: Pacific Ocean... | reverse complement strand
TGGGAGTTACATTTACCGCAATACTTTTCTAGTGTCGTCTGTGTAGTCCATTCACTACCACACATATTACATACTTTTGCTTGTGCTATTGTTATAAGTTCCATTGTCATCATATTATTACCTCTTTACTCCATCATGCGCCCAACAAGCCCCTGCATCCGTACAGCACTTAGTGGGAACGTGTTCGTAGTCTATTACACTACCAACGTGGAATCTTGATGTATGTTCGTTAAAGTCTCTCCAATTTAGTTTAGAGATAAAATTAACTATTGTATCTATTGTGTCTCTTCTTTGCTCTTGTGTCAAAGTCGAGGGATGTGCAAACCATCTTAGGTTTTCCGCTAAGTGTTGCACTAATGCTATCCTATGTGTATGTTTAGGGTTTTCATGGTTCATAGCCTTTTCTAAACACGGTGGTATAGGTATTAGACCTGCGTTTCCAATCTTACCATCAAACTGTGTAACAGGTATAGGCACTTCTTTTCTAGGGTTATCAGCAATCCATTTTCTGATATTGAAACCATCATTAGGTCTTTCACCTCTAAAGGGGTCTAAATGTAATAGAGCCTCTTGCGGTCTATTAGGTATGTTATATTTTAGAGGACTTTTTATGAATGCTTCCGTATCTATATTTACAGACCATTTACCTCTAGTGGGGTTGTAGGTGTCGGGTATACGTGTAAGTTTTTGTGGGAAGCCTACACCGTCTAATGTTATCAACCCTTGAGCCATCAACCTTTGGTATCTATCTAAATGTTTAGAAATCATAGTACCCTTTACAGGCGTGTCGAAGAATTGGTGAACGTGAAATCCTCTCCCTGTGAATACAGTTCTAACATCACCATTTAATCTAGCGATTAATGTAGCGACATCTTTCTTGACATCCTCTAGGTTTCCACCGTCTAACATATCAAAATCCCACCATGCTCTGTCCATGACTACTGACTCAACATCCATCTTCCAAGACCTTCTTTCATCTTTTCTCTCAAACGAATACAGGGAAGTATAACAGGAAGCCTTACCATTTACTTTTTCGATATAAGTATCAAAGTCATCTCTACTCATACAAAGAGTACGGCGCAAGCCAATCTCTCTAGGAAAATCCAACGGCATTTTTTCACTCCGTTTGTTGACTTCCGCACTCACAAGCCCAAATAGTAATCTGTTCGGGGGCATTACCTGTCTGACCGTTCACTCTCCAAATAACTTCTGAACCTTCCCACAGGTCATCTGAACCACACGCAATACATTCCATACCAATCACAAGCCCCACTCCGTAATACCGTTCAATTCTGCCTCACAATTAAGTGAGAAATCACACCACATAGGGCAGAAATAATCATTCCATTTCATAGGCCATTGGTGGGAAGTAAGTGAGTCAATAGTGTCATATAATGATTCCTCAAAGGCATTATAGGAACGCTCTAAAAACGGTTCTAATAATGCGAACCCACGCTCTGCGCCTACCCACATTGTTTTTCCTCTCTTATCACCCTCTAACAATAATTTATCATCTTCATCGTATTCATAGTCGGGGCTAATGTATAAGAAGTGTGATACATCTTCATAATCTAACTTCCTTAGCATCCTAGTATAATACACCAATTCCTTTCTAGTCCTACCTAGTTTAGACATAGACATATTGCCTGTCTTTAATTCTACTAATACCAATTTTCCTGTTTCGGGATGCTTCAACACACCGTCTATAAGACCCACCCACACAACAGGATGTCCGTCTATCTCTTCATAGACTTCGTGTTTAACCTCTGCTTCAACTACTTCAAAACCACCCATGTCATGCGCTATCTGATGCAATAGAAGGTTTAATGAATCAACACCTTCGTCATCTGCGACACCCTCATGTTCTGCGGCTTCCATCAGTACATCAGCACCGTCTAATAAACCTCTCTCCATAACATTATGTATTTTAGTACCCCTAATCATCTGCTCAGTAGCAGGTGGGGTAGGTATATCTGCTATGTATCTCCAATAAAATTGTCGAGGACACATTTTGTATGTCATAAATGAGGACTTACTAATTCTTAGTGAACCTTCATCCATAGGATTATAAGATGACGCATTCATAATTTCACTCTTCTTCTTGTGTTATTCCTGCATCCCAATTTTCAAACGTACTCTGTGAGTTTCCAAAAATGTTCTCACCACAAGCAGGGCAGTCATCACTCTTTTCGACACCACGAATATTAGGTCTCAACAATTCTTCTCCACAATTCGTACAGACAATTCTCTCTATCTTACCTTCTTCGTCTAAATGGTTGTATAACATAGTCTGCATCTTTATCACATCAGCACCTAATACTTGTAATACGTGTGCAACTTCCCTAGAGAAATTGCCTATTACTTCATTCAATTCTTCTTGACTAACTTTCTTCGACATATATACCCCTCATCTAATTACGGTTATAAAGATTACTATACCCACTCAACATGGGCTAAACCATTCTTTGCGTTTTGTAACGGTTGCGTATTCCAACCCGCCAACTCAAAGTAAGGTGTTATCTTCTTGATAATAAATCTATCAACTAATACTTTTACCCCTATACTTTTGATACCTTCAATTTCAGAGGGGTCGTCAAATGCGATATACTTACCGTCATCATCTAGTGTTACTAAGAAGAAAGACCCTGCTCTATATCCTTTACCTAGAAACTCATTAGCCCAAGCCGCACCTGCTGATGAACCGGACAGGACTTTGTATTGCGACAAATCCCTTTCTATCTTTCCTTTCATACACAAATCTTTCGCAGGTGTTTTACCCCCCATTACAGACGTAATTAATTCTGATATACGCTGTGTGGTAGCATCCTCACTTTCACGATTTAGTATACCCGTAATAGTATCGAGCATAGCATCCTTCATTACTTTAGGCATCCTACTTTGCTTCATCTCAATACCTTTAACGTAAATGTTTGGTGTATGATACTCACCATCTGTCCAAGTTACTTTACCCGTATATCTATTCTTGGCTACCATGATAAGTCTAGGACACCACTTTTCAAACTCGGCTTCCATTGGCGCTATTCTTTCGTTGATTAAAGGCAACAATTCTAAACCTTTTTCGGGCGTAGGTATTTGACAGAATACAGAGTCCGTGTGGCCGTAGATAACATTGAAACCTACTCTCTGTGCTTCTACCATAAGTTCACCCAAAGAGGCTCTTGAAGTGTGTGTGATAGCAGCCGCTATGTCGGGATGATACATACCGTACTTAGCATCTCCACAAACACCATACATAGAAGCAACTAAAGTCTTAGCGGCAAACTGCATACAATCCCACTTTCTTTTCTTATCACCATCCGAGACAAGCATTTTCATCTTAAAAATATTTCTTAAGTCTGTCATCTTATCCATTTGTCTTACAAGTAATCCTTTTTTATCCTGTGAAAACTTAGTGCCGTTCCCGCAGTCTACTCCTTCGGAGTCTAAACTATCCCAACTGATATTATACTTAGCAGCATTACTGTGATACATAGCCTTTATATCTAAGATACCTACGTTATCATAAACACCTGCCTCAACATCTAATATATCAGCGCCTTCATAATCAACCTTAGCAAACTGTGGTTGTGTAGGAATCCTTCTGTCGAAATCAGAGTCAGTCAAAACCAATTGACTGAACATCTTTGTGATAAAGGGTGTTGACCTCAAATCACATTGTACGATGTGTTGTAGCGAAGTATAATAATCTAACGCATTTACTGCCTCATCTAGTTTAGGCAATAGTCTAACATCTTGTCTAGCGTAGTGTAAATACAAAGCCTTATCTTCCCACCATGATTCGTTATGACCTTTCTCTAATTGGATTTTCTGTTCACCTAATATCTCGTAAGCCACATCGTCTAGTTTGTAGGAAGGCAATTTTCCATTCTTCAACTCCCATAGTTTAGAAACAGCAAGCATCAAGTCTATACAATTCCTACCGACTATTGGTTGCGCCCAATCCTTAAACTCATATCTAACCTTTCTCATAGGAGAAAGAGTCAACTCCGACAGACCACAAGCCCTACATCTTTCCATTATCTGTTTTATGTCAGCACCTACAACATACCAACCCGCTATAATATCGGGGTCTTGTCTTTTCATATGCCGCAAAAAGTGAATAAGCATATCTCTTTCAGTAGCAAAACCCATAGCAGGTGTTTCGTATTTGTACTCACCATATTCTTTGTAAGCCTTACCCTGCCCGTCTTTAAGACCCTGCCCCGCAAGCGTTGGTTCTACAAACCAAACGTATTCCTTTTCGGTAAAACTATCGTAAACTACCATTACCCTCATTTTATTTGTTGTAGGAGACCACTCACAATCCATGTACCATGTCCTGTGGTTGTAGTTTTCTATGGGGTCGTTGCCGTCATTGATATAATCAGACAAAACTCTATTAACATAGGGAATGTTTGCTTCCCATGTAGTACCGTAATAAGATAATTGTTTAACGTCAAAAGGTGTAGCACAAACTATTTTAGTCAGACTTTCACCATAAAGACCTGTGTAGCCACTTTCTTTACGAACCGCTTCATCTATATGTTCGGCATCCACATCAGATACAAAGGCATAAGGCCAATATCCTGTGATAGTTTTTTCGTACCTAGCATTGTTTTTGTCTCGACCTCTGATAATTATATCTCGACCTCTTCCTCTTTCGACAATCATGCGACTACCCTATCTATTATCATGTGGTTACAATTTTCACACTCATAAATATCACCTTCGCCTTCTACGTTGTCATAAAAAATCCAAGAGAAATTAGCACCACACTTTTCACAAGCGGTAAAAGGAAACTTACGTGGTCTTACCATAATCTATCTCTCCAACATCCACAGTTTCTATCATTATACGCACCACAAATTAAACACTCTTGGCTCATATTATAATCTCCTGTGATTACGCTTATAAAGATTTCCTTTGTCCTCTAGGTCTAGTGGTAATACCGTGTTTGTTTAGCCATGCGTTAACAGCCATAGCAGTTACACCGCACATAGCACCTATCTCTGCCATAGTCTTACCGTTGTCAACGTACTCGGTACGCAACCATGCTTCTTCTCTATGAAGCCCTTTATTAGATGAAGGATAAAAGCCAACACTTACGTTGTATTCTTCTCCATCAATCTCAATCACCTTACTGTTTTCTCCTAGTTCTATATCTTTCAATGTTATATTTACCATAATATCACTCTCCAATGTTACTCATTTGGAATATAAAATCGCCATCACCTAGCGTAATCAACATAGGATAGCCCATGTTGACCTCTGTAAAATCCCATATAGCGATACTAACATCACTATTAAGATTGCGGAATATGTATTCTAAACCACCGTTGTAAGTGGCTGTTATTGGGTCTGCTTCACAAGCGTCAACATCTATCACCGTAGTAGTTTTACCCTTAAGTTCTTTACCTACACCTATTGATAACTTACCTTCTTCATAAGAAACACTATATTGATTAAACTTTTGTCCGTTCATAGAATCACATCTAAACGCTTCATACATAGTAGTGCTGTCAAGACCTTCCAACAAGACCAAAGGTTCTATAACAGAACCGTCATTCTTAGTGTAGGTTTTGTTTTCTGCGTCTATCTTTTTAACTATATCGTTAGACTTAGTGTACCATTGACTAATTGTTTCCGGTGTATGTGGAAATGCTCTAGCACTTGTATTACCGCCAATAGTAGTTTGTTTGCTACCACTCTTAAACATAATCTTATCGCCTTTGTTAATCATATTAATAGCACCGCCATGATATTTGAGTACACCTAACACATTATCAATATCAGTAATCGGGAAAGCCAAACCATTACCATCACCATGACAAGGTATAGATATATTTATCAGAGAAGTAACGCCATCCTTTACTAAAGACCGACAGTACAACCTATTATTCTCGACCATCAAAGAAGCGGAATGTATTTGAGGAATACTTTTACCGTCAATTGTTTGTTTTCGTTGTGCTAACTGCAACAACCACACCAAAGAATTGCATTCGACTATTACAGGGTACTCCATACAATCACTCCGTCATAAAGGGTAGCCCGTACCATTCGACTTTACCATCTTTTATTCTTAGTATATCGTGTGTAGTACCTACCTTTTCTATGTTACTACCTTTCATCTCTTCAATAGTAGCACGTACAACCCATTCGTTATCAGCAAGGCTTCTATCTCCTTCAACACCTGCTGCGGGGTCTGCTTTCTTCATGTATCTGCTTAGGAATACCTGTTGAGAAAACTTTCTCATAGTACCTTTCTCCCATTCCGGTCTAAAGCCAACGGTCATCAGAACCTTTTTACCTGTTCCGTCATCCATATACTGCGAGACCGCCTTCAAGTGGAAGGTGAAATATACCTTAGCCACATTAAGACTGTGAAGTCTTGATAGAATATTTCTGTATAGACGGTTACGCTCTCTCCATTCCTTCTGATTGAATGTACCATCTTCTGTCTCAATAATACCTCTATCCAATAGTGAGGCTCGCATAGCGTGTTCACACCATTTTAGGAATGTTGAACCACCGTCAAAGATAATACCACCAATACTGTCGGGTGCTTCTTTAACTATGTTAGCAAGAATGTTCACGTAGTATGACGTTTTATCCAACAACGCTTTGTAATCGACATTGTTATCATCATCAAAGATAGAGTCATCTGTTTCATCGTGCAACGGTAGAACGATAATATTATCTTGATTAGGATAGACGTAATCAACCGTTGATTTAGCCGAGTTATCCACATCAAAAATATATACCTTCTTACCTTCTTTGATTTCTGTATCTAGTAATGATAGAGCCAATCCTGTTTTAGCCGTGTTCTCATGGCCTATAAATGCGGCTCTATGTGTTACAGTTTTCATTGTGTTATTCTCAAATAAACTCCTGTAATACGCTTCATCAAACCTAGTCTTAGGCTCGACAGTCTTTGTTTTAGTTTCAGTCTTGTTCGGTGCTTTCTCTCCCCAACTCATATATATTCCTCATTTGATTACGGTTATAAACCTTCTTACTCCCTCGGTGCTATGATAGCAGCATCAGTCATTAAGACCAATGCGGCAACAGACACAGCACTCTCCAAACTGTTGATTACTACGTTAACAGGGTCATAGACCCCATCATGTTTAGCGTCTCTATACTGTCCTGTCTTACCACAAACATAACTACCCTTACCTACATGAAATACATCACCGAGCATAGGGTTTCCACTATTCTCTCTAATAGTAGTGATAGGTGTTAGCAAACCATTCACAAACAACTCAAAAACATCACCGTCAAACCCCGCCTCACTCAACGCTAGTGAAGCATGGTATAATGTTGCGCCACCCCCGATGACAACACCGGATTCAAGAGCATGACGACAAGCGTTAACTGCATCATCTACTCTCTCTTTTCTTTCTACCTGCTCGACTTCGGTAGCACCCCCAACATAAATTGTTGAGATGCCCGTAGTAAGTCTTGATAGACGATTATTCATTTGTTCTGCTAACCATTCGTGTTCAGCACCTTCTATATTTTCCCTTAAAGTATCTAGGTGTGTTAGATTTTCTACACTCTTTCTACTTATAATTGTACTTCTAGCACTAGCCTCTATACGGTCTGCATCACCCATACTATTCGGTGTTATATTATTAATACTTTCTTTTAAGGTAACAGAAATTAACTTAGCCCCTGTCAACGCTGCAATATCTTCTAGCCACGCTTGCTTCTGTTCGTGCATACCACTAGGTTTAACTATACAAGCACTTACTTTACCCTGTATAATATTTACTAAAAGGTTCTGCACCATCTGTGGGTTATAATCAGCACAAAAGAATATAATCGGTCTGCCGTCTTTGACGGCAATTTCCAATGAAGGAAGTAATGTATTAAAGTTTTCTATCTTTTCTGTGGTACATACCACGTAAGGATTTTCTAAGAGACATTTGTTTCTAGGGGAGTTAGCCATAAGATTATGAGCATAACCCGCATTCACCTCGACACCGGATGAATCTTTAATGTATGTTTCGGTTGTTGGTGAAGTTTCTATTGTTATAGCACCTGTTGACCCTACTTCCTTAACTACATCAGCAATCATAACACCTAACTCTTCATCGTTATTAGCGGCAATAGTAGCCACATCTTTCAAATCGAAATCCGTTATAACATCATCTCTAAGATACTCAATGGTCTCCTCTAAATAATCTTTAAACTCATCACGTATTTTTAAGGGAGAAATACCCTTTTCCATCAGAGACAATGAGCCATTACACAATGTCTGTGCTATCAATGTTGCGCTAGTAGTACCATCACCGGATTTTTCCTGTGCCTCTGATGCTACTTCCTTTAATAAATCTATCCCCATCTGAATATACGGGTCTGTATCGGTTACAGCACGTGCTATGGTAACGCCATCATTAAGAATGACGGGCGCACCCATAGGGTTTTGTATGATTACCGTTCTTGCATTAGCACCCAAAGTACCCTTGATAGAGTTTGCTACTTTGTTTACCCCTACAAGCAATTTTGAACGTGCCTCTGCCCCTGTTAATATTGTTTCCATTTTTATCACCTAAAATAAATCATCGTGCATATCTTGGTCGTACATTTCACCATTTACATAACTACCAAAGTCATCATTAAAAGAACAGACAGCACATATTTTACTGTAATGTATAACAAATATACCATCAGTTCTTTCGGGATGGAGAGAGGAGAGTATAGCCTCTTCTGTCAAGACTACACTATCCCCTACTGCTAATTCACTTGGTACTTGTCTACCAATCGAGTGAACAGTATACATGGTCTCTGTGATAAGACCACTACTACTCATACTCTCATGGCTTTCAAGAAGTATAAACTCCCCTACGGCCTTCCATGTGTTAATAATCAAGCATCCCACCCTTCGGTGGAATTGTCATCATCAAAGTCCGGTGTAACCATTTGTGCAACTTCATCGAAAGCCCACCAACCATTTACACTCATTCTATCTTCACCTTCACGACTTCTCCATGCTTGACCGTGTAGTAGTAATTTAGTACCAACACCGAAGGAAGGTATATCATCACAGTAAACATCTATCGTACCTGCCATTGAAGTAATATCAACATCACCACAAACTAAGATAGAGCCACCATTGTCTCTTGGGTCTATGTGTATAACTTCTGCAACAGTTGCACAGGTTCTATCCCACCAACCATCTTTACCGTTGAAGTTATCGTAGTAAGCACCCAAAGCACCTAAGTTTGGCAACATATTTTCATCACCAATAATAGCAGGTAGCATATCAACAGGAGAACCGCTAAACATACTAGCCAAATCTGCATTGATAGTAGGTAATGAAACATCTAAGTTCATATAACATCTATTATTCTTACCTGTTTTTAGGGGAATAGTAAGTGGTGTGAAGGTAGGGAATTGACGGTCAGCCGCCTGTCCATTACCGCTTACAGTAAACACCTGCGGTTCACCCGTTGCACCTTGTGGTCGGCCATAGAACAATGAAGTTCTTTCTCTCTCATCTTGAGGCCGAGCCGCACCGTACTTGAAGTTAGCATCACCGCTAGGGAAGGTTGCGTTATTTTTATCCCACACTACATAGAAATGTGTGTTAGCATCTAATTGCATAGTGTGTTTTGGTAGTGAAGAAACTTCACTTTCTGCACCAAAGCCGAACATTTCTGCCGCAAGTCTTGTGTATGAGCCATCATGGTTATTCTCAAACAGCACTACTGCACCACTATTCACTAGAGCCATGCGAACATCACTACTAGCATTAATCATTTGGTTCTTCATTTTATTGTAGAGTATTTTACCCCATTCTTTAGGGCGTGGTACAGAGATAAACATACCTTCGTATGTATCTGCACCTGCTCTCCGCATTCTCGCATTTTCAGTAGTAATGTTTCTTCCTGCTACTCTAAGAGCAAGGATAAAACAATCCTCATCAGAGCGACCTGCGTTTTTCCACGCAGCACCCTGTTCAGCGAGGACAGCATCAGCCCTCTCTTGCACCATTTGTGGTGCGACATTCAGCGTTTTAGCAATATTATTCAGCATATCATCAGACATTTTTTTCACCTTTGTTATTCTTCCGTTGATTGATTACGGTTATAAACTTTCTCCTACCATCATTCGGACAAAGTTGGCCTTGACAATAAACTCATCAACACCATCTATTATATCACGTTCTGCGGTAATAGCCGCATCAATCACACGAAGTTTATTTTTGGTTGAAGCCTCACCGTCAACCGCATCTGTAAAGACAGCACGAACAACCGAGCGTGTATCTTCATCCTTTAGCATAGTATAACTACTACTAAAATCATTATCCTTAAAACATAGTTTTAAGAAAGAAATACTATCGAAGTCTAGGTCTCCTAAACTTCTAACAAATTGTGATGCACCAATAGGTTCATCGAATGAAGCATACGCTTGTAATGCGTTGATAGCATTTCTCATGTCTCCTAAATTGGCTTTGCATATTTGACGCAGTTGCGTCTCTGTAATACCTACATTTTCTGCACCACAAATATATTCTAACCTACCCATCATAGCATCTTCTTTCAAAGGGTCTATCGACATCTTAAGACATCGTGATTGAATCCATTGGCTAACCTTGCTTATGTCATTACAAGTAAGAATAAAGTAGCCCTGTGCATTCTCTATCACACCTTTCAAAGCCCCCTGTGCTTCGGGTGTCAATTGGTCTGCCTCATCTAATAATATAATTTGTTTGTAATTACCGGAACGTGTCAAAGGAATTAACTCTTCTTCGACAAACCCTATACCTCTAGTTTTCTTAGAGGAAGCATTGAATATATGTAATTGATAACCTAACTGATTTGCTAGAACATAAGCAAGAGTAGTCTTGCCTGTTCCCGCACCCCTACTGTATAGCAATACGTGTTGCATTTCATTGATTAACCAATCACAATGTTTGATACCACCAACACACTCTTCAAAGGTAGCAGGTCTATATTTGTTCGCCCAAAGCATATCTAACCGTCATTAGATTACGGTTATAAACTATTTGATTGCCTTTTCCGCTATGTAGGCCAAACCACTATCATATAAATCAACTATTTCAGAATGACTACGTGTACCCATACGCTCTCCGTTTCTTCTTTCAACCATAACAGCAAGCATTAAACCGGAAAGAACACCTCTGATAAAATCATCCGAGAGATTAAACATCTCTTCTTCAAACTCTTCTTCTTCAAAGGCTTGGAATAAAAAGGAACGTATGAGAGAAGCGTCAAACATATTCTCTTGTGTTAGTATTCTACTAAAATCAACATGGCTTTCTGTCTGCAACATTCCTCTTATGATGGTGTCAATGTCGTCTCGCATCATCCCTACCATATAGACCATATCCTAACTGTTGTATTAACCCTTTCTTATACAATGTAAGCACTTGTCCGTTTCCGGTGGAAAAACACGTATCTTCCCACAAGTACATTGTTGTGCTATTTCACGTTGCTTAGGTGTCATCACGGTAGGACTACGGGTATAAACTATTTCGTCTCGATGTTGTATCAATTCACGGTCAATATCATACACTAAATGTTTAGCCTTGATACCGACAGCATTCTCGACAAGTTCAGAACCTATCGCTACTATCTGTGGATTCTTAGAAAGAAGTGCTGAAAGACTGTGGGGTGAAGGTACTGCACGTACATTCTTCTCACTAGATAACTTCTGTGCTACGCCCTCTTTTGTCATAGCACCGTACTCCCATAATATCTCTACTATGAGCCGCCTAACTCTTCGGTTATTTGCACTCATGTATAACTGTTAGCGTATAGGTATTATAAGTCGTTCCCCACATCAGCCCAAAATATACCGTCTGCGAAGGAGTTTTGTTCGTATTCCCCACACGGACTACGGGGTGCTTCGCAAGCGTCTTGTTTAATAAGAATTACTCTATCCTCAAAAAACTTTTGTATCATTTCTTCAACAAATAAACAAAAGAAACCTAACCCTAAAAAGGAAAATATACATAAAAGATTCGACCATATTATATCCACGTATGTTGCCTCTCTTTGGTTTTACGCATACCTTTCGGTACATCACCATTGTCTCTAACTTCATTGGCTACGGTTATAGAGTTTTCTAAAAGTATCTCCCAATGCTTATCAGTCTCACGAAACAATTCCGGTTTTTCTTTTACCGTCTTTTTCTTTTTAGGCCACACCACTCTTTTACGAGATGGCTTAATACCATATATCAAAGATGCTTTAAGATACTTTTCCGGTAAAAAGTAAAGCACCTTTGCTACTCTTCTCCACATTTTTATATCATCTATGTTCGATTTTAGAAACCATAACAGCAAAGCGGTAGGTTGCTCTCGGTACAATGCTTTTACCCTATTTCTATCTTCCCAATTGAGCATACCTCTAACTAACATAAATGTTTCGTTGTTATCTTTCTTCTTTAGGTTGTCATCTATTACACATAATTCCTTCGCCTTCTTGGATAACTTAGGTAATTTTTCCGTAATTATAACTAACTTATTCTGTACTAAAGGAGACCATGTGATGACATCGTTAGATGAAAACTTGTTAGTGTGTAGTATGTATGTAGTTTCTTTTAAGGTAGGAATACTATCTATTGTACCGTACATAATAATTTCATTGTCGCTACGGAAAGGTGTTTCGTCATTAGTAAAAATTATAATGCTGATACCCCCTTTCAATTTTTTTAGTCAATTTTTCTCAAAACCATGTTTATAAATCAAATGGGTCATTCCCATAGATGTAATCTTCTACTCTTTTCATTTGATGTGTAGATAAGTTCCACATACTACGCACTACTTTTTTTTGTAGGCGATAACCACCATGAAACCAAAATATACCCTCACTAGTTATCATAGCAAAAAGACCATCTTCTATCATACTCTTTATCAAGTTAGGTATTTCTTCCTTAAAAATAGGTCTAGTAGCAAAATACTTATCAGTAGTTTTTCTCCACTTTTTACTCATTCAATCACCTCAAAGGGAACATCAATAGGTGTGGATAGTAGGTTCAATTTCTTTTCCACATCATCAAGTAGTTTAGGTTGGTCTGCTAACGTCTCAACAAGAATACGACTAACATGATTTAATTGGTTGTTGGCTAGTAGCAATTGGCTATCAACACCTATTTCTTTCTTCAATTGACCCACTAATTTTAGCGAAGTATTAGCCTGTGCGATAAGCCTAGAGGCATCGGCTACAAACTCTGATGTGATACCACCTTCGGCTTCTTTTCTAGCCTCTAACTCATCCAAATAATTTCTTATCCTAATAACAATATCCTCTGCGGAGTCTAACGTATTGATAGATTGAGAACGGGCCTGTTCCATGTGCATAGCCTCAGTAGGGTTATATTCCATGTGCGTGTCCATGTGGTGCATTACTGTACCATCCGGCCAATTATATTTAGCCTCAAGATAACTAGGAGAAGTATCATCATTGAATACTTGTTTCTCTAACTCTTTCCTTTCTTTGTGTTCGCACATATCACAACCACCCGCTAGAACCCATCGTAGTACCTCTATTGCGAAGGCATCATTTTCTGTCGCAAGCCTTTGATGTATCTCTGTCTTGGTTCTCATATTACTCACTTCCTTGTTTATCCTTATAAACCTTAGTACCTTTGCCGATATACACTCTTTCGTCTCCTCTTGCTCGGTGCGGGTCTGTCGGGAAATACTTTTCGTAGTTATTTTTATCGAAAATATACAGGTGATGTTTACCAACGGCTGTATCTTTCTTTCTTTTGAAACCCTCATGGTTATTTAGGTGAGAACAAAACGTACCAAAACTTCTAGCAAATCTATGATTTTTATAGAGATTACCATTTTTGAAAGTCATGCGGTAATATATTTGTTTGGCTGTAAACCATTCATCATCCGGCTGTTCACAAAAGAACCTACCCGCACATTCTAACATCTTACTATTTTTTCTTCCTCTTGCTCTCAATCCCGTTCTTTCCTTAAACATTTTTTCCACCCCATTTTACAGGTTCACTTTCTTCACTTACTTTACCAAAGCGGCAAATAACACCCTTACGGCCTCTTCTTTTAACACTAGGCTCGACTTCGCTGTACCATGTCTGCCCCTCAAGGTTTTCAATTAACCAACGCTTAGCCGATTGGTAATCTCCCATCGTTATCATTCGTGAAATCTCTTTTAGTAATTGGCTCTTAGGTATGTCCTTCATCCAAAACGCTGAACGAATTAATTCTAAGTCTGCATCCATAACTCTTCTGCGTTGTGTTAGTGATTGATTTAGTATTTCCCTTAAAGTATCATCAAGAGTAATTATCAACGGCTCTCCACCACGATAAGTAGGTTGCATCATAGCATAACCTATACACATCCTACGGAATAAATCTGCCTCGAAACTTCGTACATCCGGTCTATCAATCCATTCCATAATATCATTACCAAACAATATTCCTGTTGGTGGATTGGCTACTGCTTGGTGCATTCTATTTCTTATCCATTCTTTTATCTCCATATTAAGATTAGCCAACGCAATTCTATCTTCTTTTTGCATATTCGCTTGAGCGTGTTGTGCTAGTTTATACTCCCTTTCCTTTTCGGGTGTCATCTCTATATCTATGATGAAGAAACGCCTATCAAGACCGCTATCTAACTCAAACCTAGCAGGTTGTGTACCCGCCCAAACTGTGTAGCGTGTAGTGTAATTTACCCAACCGCTACGCATAGCCTTCTGCACTCTACCATTGTCTAGTGATGTAAGTAATTGATTTTTCATATCCATACTGTGGTCTTTTTTAGACGCATCGGACATAGAGGAAAACTCTTCAAATCCTAAGAAGCCGCCACACATTTCTCTAGCGATTGGGCGACCTGCTATATTTCCTTCTTCATCAACACTACCAAACATACCTGCCTCTGTGATAGAGTTAGCACCCATCATGGTGTTGAAACCCTGCCCTAAATCAGAGTTAGAGTTATACACTAAACCTGTGCCTTCCGCTAGGAACATAAGAATAAGAACAGACTTACCACTACCTTTCGCACCTCTCATTAGTATGTGAATACGTGTGTCGGGCAATTGAGACATAGGTGTATAGAATGGTATGTTATCGTGTCTAAGAGGGCAATTTTCTATAACGAAATCACCATCTTCTTGATTTACCAAAGGGCTATCGGGGTCAAAGTCGCACCGACTACACTTATTAAGTGCATTAAAAATATGACTACCTATACTACATAGGAAGATAGGTATTTTATCTTCAACACCTACGAAGTAATTTCTCTGTGCAAACTCAATAGTTTTATCGAAAATATTCATTGTAAATTAGCCCCCATGTGTTCTGCGTGGCTTAGAGCCGTCATCATTTCACTATAATAAAGAGTGTCATACGGCAAACCATGAACCTGCATCATATACTCTAACAATCTATCAGCCTCTTTTTTATTGATATATGTAGTATTATCATTGGCACAAACCACCAACCAATTACCACGAATACTTTTACCGCAAAAGTTATTGAAGAGACTACACATAATCCACGAAGGCGAAGGCATAATCATTTCTAAATCGTCTATAACTTCCCCATTAGTCAATTGTAAGACATCATCTTCGGGTTCAACGTAATCATATACTATCAATTCTTTTTGTGGTATCTGTGGCTGTTCTTCAAACAAGAAATCTTGCATAACATTTGATGTTAAATAAACTAACTCATCAACCCCGCAGGTACTCATTTCTAGTATAATATCTCTCATAACAGGATAGTTATACAACCACGCCTTTGTATGTTCCGGTGAAGGTACATAAGCATGAGATAGTTTAAGGATAAAATAACGCCTACCGTCAGAATTATATTTACAATACATTCTCCATTCGGGGTAGGTTGGTAATGGCAAACTATTCATAGGCTCAACTTGATGTAGTTTTGAGAATATTTTACATACGGGTTCACTATTACCTACTAAACTAGAACCTGCTATTAGAGAAGCAAAGCCTTGCTCACTAGAATAATATACTACTAAAGTAGTGGGTTCGTTTTTATCATAGGGTGGGTTCATCCACAAAAAATCCGTGTCTCCACGCTGTTTCAAATAACTCATTCTAATCTCTCCTGTATTGCTTTCTGTAAAAACATTGGGTATTTTTTGATATGTCTTTTTGAGGCAATAGCCCTTTCAACTACATCGTCTAGGGGTCTAGCATCCCATACGGCTACTAATCCATTAAACATAGTCTGTCCTACCTTCTCAAACAATAATGACTTAGCCATTACATTACTAACCTGTCTTGCATTAGTACCTTGATTTCTGCCTCTAGCATAATATTTATTATCGCTTTCTAAGACTGCATTATACCAATGTGCTATTTCGCTCGCTGTTTTTTCTCCTTCTTCTTGTAGGTACTCATAAACTTTAGTTTGTATTCGTTTATTAGCACCTCTCTTACTAAATCTGTGTCCTTCTCTTTTCATATTATCATCTCTCTACAACTACGGTTATAATTCTTTCACTTAATTATATTTTTACAAAACTAATAAAACGTGGTACTGCTCTATTGTTTTTATTTTTTTATTTTCTTCAATGGTATTTTTAGATACCTACCTACCTAAAACACTATTGAAATAATTAAATAATTAACTCATAGGCTTTCAGTAAAGCGTTTTTTTAATTTTGTAGACTCTCGAAATATTAAAAAGAATTAAAATAATCCTCGTATTCCAACTTATTTCTATCCCTAAAGTTTAATTTCGCTGCTCTATCTCCGAACTTATTTCTTGTCGGTAATTCTTTTTCGTTCATATTTTTTAGTGTATTTACATAAGGCGTTAATACATCGAATAATTCATCCAAAGACATCAAGTGTGTCCATTTACGCTTTATCCGATATTTTAACGGCTGAACCCATCCACTACCTACCTTATACCTACCTACTATGTATGTAGTGTTGCGTAGTGTAAGTACCTCTATCCGCATATTACCACAATCAAACTGTAAGCAAGGTGCTTTACCATATACATATCTATCTATGTTAAGATGTAAGGTAGTGATATTGCTCTCCCACCCTGTGTCGCAAGCGTGGAGTTCATCTAGTATATTTTTTATTACTATTCTATTTTGGTCTATGTATATACTTTTACTTCTATTCAATACAATTGCCTCTATAACATTATCCTTTACATACACAGGTATTTCTTTTACCGTAGAAGTATCTAACCAATGAGATACAAACTCGGTGAATGAAAAGCCCATCATTTCTATATCAGTAGGGTAAATAGTGTACATCATATCAAGATATTTAACATCTTCTTCCGGCTTCAACGCTCGAAAGAAATCGAGAAGTACATATCTATCAACAATTTTTAAATCTAAGTCCTGTTTGTTTAGGGATAAAACTATCTGTGGTGTCTTTCGTGCTACACCATTTACCGATGTATATTGTATAGCATCTAGTACAGTAGTAGTTTTAGGTCTAATAAACTTCATAGATTCTCCAATCATTTTTGTCTGTGAGCCATGTTAGTAGCCTTGATATAATTAGCCCTCTTCATAGTACCCTTAAACTCTTCAATAACCTTCTTGGGTATATTAGCCCTGTTGTTGCCTATACTCATCCATTTAGTCATGTCCTCGACCAACTGACGCAACTCATTTACCTCGTCATTATCGGTGTATTGGGTTAACTTTTTTTCTTCTTCTGCTTCTCTCTTTTTATCTTCTAAATAATCTTTGTATTTTCTCATCTATCTAACCTCTCCTTTAGTATTTGTTCTATCTCCCATATTGCTCTATTTATTTTATTATACTCAACATCGTCTATTACATCTGTTTGTCTATTCAGTTTGTTTAGTGCATCCATAGCATTTTCTAATTCAGTCAATGCTTCGTCTATCCACCATCTAATATCATTTTCCCATTCTTCACTCATATTTCTGCCCCCTCATCTTCGTAATAATATATGTTGACTTTGTAAGACCATGTTTCAATGTCTTTAATGTACCTCTTCTTGTCTGTCTTTTTTACACCCTTCATACCCTTCAATAAATTACTAACGTGTCTAGGGTTTCTGACACTTCTAGTTTTTTTAGGGTTCATCTTATCCATGATTTCACTTGCCGTCAACCCTTCGGGATTGTTTTTCAGGGTAAGCAAAATCTCGTCTCTAGCCGTCTTTCTTCGCATATTCTTTCCACCTATTAAGCACTTATAAAGTGTTCTATTCCGTGTCGCAAGCGTCAATAATCTTCTGTGCGTACACTACTGCATCCATCAATTCTTCTTTCAAATGCTGTACCCATTCGACAAAAGATAGGTCATCCCTATCCATTGTAGTACCGTATTTGGCCTCGCCTTTTTTAGCACGTTGTCTAATCTCGGCAATTACTTTTTCCTCTATACTACTCATTCTTCCTCATCCTCACTTACTTTTACGGGTAATGTACCTTCATACACAATACCATTTACTTCTAATTCAAGATGCAAACAAGGTATCTCGGCATGAGACATAAATAAGCAATTTAATACTTTTCCTTTAGCCATCGGTGGGCTACTGTATCTCGCAAAGTTTATCCATCTTCTATTCTTACTCATATTTTATCGCACCCGACCTATACTTTTAAGTCTTTCTATGACGCTACGCAAGCGTGAAGGCTTTTCAACTACATCGAAGAATACTCTTGAATGTCTAGGTGGGGCTAACCAAAAAGATGTACGACCACTCATTCTTCCCACTCCCATGTTCCTGTCTCTAATACTGCATCTAGGTCTATATGTTGCTCTTGACTTGCACCACACTTTTCACATACTACTTCGGCATACAACTCAAACATTTCTGTTCCTACTTTCTGTAAGTATATTTTCCAACTATCTAAATCCCAACCATCAACAGGCTTTGACTGTATTTTTACCGTTATTTCATTAATATATACATCTTCATGTGGACATCTCTCTTGTATGTATTCCTCGGCCATGTCGCTTCTCATATCAGCATCTAGTTTTTCCCATCTATACTCATTCATTCTTTCACCTCATAATCAACGTGGTTTTCGGGTAACTTATGCTTTCTTCTATCCGCTAAGTTTGTTATCAATTTGGCTACGTTCTTTGCTGCCGTATTGAACCTTTTCTTTGTTACCTCGTCTGTTACCATTTTATCATATACTACTCTTACGTTATTATTTTCCATAATGTATTTTATCAATTCGTATTCAACGTGTGTTACTGACTTTGCTCTCATATTTATTCCTCTTCCTCGATTATATCTCCGATAAAATTAATTTTATCAAATCTTATTTTCTCACAATTTTCGTCTATTACTATCGCAGGGGGAATAGTATATTCACCAAACAAACTTATGTCTGTTGTACTACCATCTTTACCTACTATCATAATCCTAAGTAGTTGGCTCAAATCATCTGTGCCTCTAACTAATCTTATTTCCTTTATACTATGTGCGTTCATGCTTACGTTTTCCATGTTATAGACCACCTCGCTTCTGCTTATAAGTCTTGTCATCATGTCTCGCAAGCGTTTGCATCCTAGATGAAATCCTACTACTAGGGTAAGTTATTATTACCGTTATTCTTCTTCTGATTTCCTGTACCCAAAATGGTAATTGCATACTCGACATTTGTTTTCCCCCGATACTTTTGGACATATTATACACCTCATTCCTCTTCTTCCCTATTCGTGTTTCGGCTCTTGTATTTCATATTATATCTATACAATCGTGCCGCATTCTGTCTCTTGTTAGGCATTACTCTTCACTCTCCTGTTTGTTGTTAGGTACTATATGCACCTCTTCATGTGGTGATTGTGTCAAGTATAGGTTTGCTATGGTATTTACATCATATTCTTTCACGGTAAAAATAGTACCGGACTTTAGATGTATGTTAAGATGGTTATAATCTTCATGGGTTTCATTACCCGTATAATAAACAGGTTTTTTTACGGGTGATATAACTATTGCCGCAATCTCTCGTCTATCTATCTTTACTTTTCCGGTAATACAAACTAATGTATCACTCCAATAATCTCTTTTTAATTCACTCATTCATCATCACCTGTTTCTTTTAATTGGTAGCCATCTTCTTCTGTATAATCATACAACTCTTTGAGGATGATACGGCCATTATTCTCATCAATGTCGTATCTCTCATCGAGGGCTTCATATTGGTCGTGCATGGAGTAATCATCCTCACACATAGACCAACAATCTGCAATATTCCATAATGCTTCGCATTCGTTGTTTAATCTCTCGATTTCTTTAATCAGTTGTTTTTTTGTCATGTTTTCTAATTTCATTTTATATCGCCCCTATTTTATCTTCTAACTCTTGTATTCTTTCTTGTACTTCACAATGCACTTCTTCCATCTCCATTTCTGCATGGTGGCTCATACCTATGTTATTGGGTAAAGTGTGTGCTACTTCTGCTATGTAATGCAAGGCATAATCACAAGCCTCTTCGACATCTCTTAGTGCTTGTAATTCATCAGCAATCTCTTGTAGTCTAACTTCCATCATCTTACTCATCTAAACCACCTGCCAATCAATCCCATTCATAAGGTCTATGTAATCCGATGGACTGTCTATTACACTTTCCATATAATCATCAATACTTTGGTGTATCAAATCATCTGCGTCAATCTCTATTTCTTCTTCAATTTCTATTTTTACTTTTATCTTAATTGTACTCATCTTACTCATCCCCATTCCATTCTTTTAAGGCTCTCATTATATCTTCAATGTCATCACCATTAAGAGGCTCTTTCCCATTTATATACCATACAAGGTTCGCTATATGGCTTAATTCTAAACTATTCATTATTCTTCACCATCCTTGTGGTTCTTCGTCTAGCATCATCCAATGTCCTTTAATATCTCTAGTCGAGTATATATCTCCGGCATCAGAAGTCCAAAGGATTACACCCATGTCTCCAACCCAATGACTAACAATCATCATCTCAATACCGTTGTGGTAATTCTCAAACCTATATCCTCTAATGTCGTGTTCACCTTCCGGTATAGGGGCATTTCTTCTTAGTGCGTCATTCTTTTTTCTTACTTCTTCTTTATTCATTTTTATTCCTCGCTCTTTTGTTATCGTCATTTCTTTTTCTGTTTATCATTTTTACTTCTTGTGATGTCATTCCTAACTTGTCAAGTCTTTGTAAGACCCATTGGCTAGGCTTCCAATCTTCTAGGTTGTTGTCTCCTGTCATATCTAGTCCTCGGAGTGTTCGCTTAAGAACCTTACTATCTTGTCTCGCAAGCGTCAAGCAAACACCGCCAAAAATAAACTTACTATTACCAAAAAAGAAACACCTATAATTTGTGCTATTATAAGCGGTGCATCCTCACCTAATAATTGTTTGAAGGCATCACTAATCATTATTCTAACCCCACATATCTATAACTTTGCCACCATGTAGGTACATTACGGTCATCCCATCGAGCAAACTCCTTGCTATGATAATAACGTCTGTAAGCGTCTACTGCTTGTGCCGCATAAGTATGATATACAATCTCTCCATCAACGGGTTCGGGTCTGTATTCATCGGGCATAGCAAGAGCAAAATGTGTAAGGTCGCCTTCGGGAATTAGATTTGCCATATTACTAAGATGACGAATACCTGCCTCACAAAAATGTATTTTGTTATACTTGTCTGTGTATTCTTTACATAACTCTAAGGCATGACGTACAACCCAATTGTAATTGTCTTTAGTTTCCCCTGAAAAAATAGTACAAGGGTGGTTGTGGTAGCCACCACGTAGAGGCGTACCTTTTTTAGTAAGTGGCATCATGTCGGGCGTTGCACCGTGTCTAATCACGGCACTACCTAACATCTGTAACATTTCTACACACATCTTAGGTAGGTGCTTATTACAGTAATCTCTTGCTGCTAATTCGGGGTTTTCGTTTAATACAAATATGTTCATGTTTTTCTCCACCTGTCTTTTCCTTTTAATCTTTTTGTTATTGTGTCGCAAGCGTAAGTCGGTGGGCGTTGGGGGGATGAGGATAGAAACGAATGACAAACACAGCCCAAAAGACTTAGTTATATCCCCCCAACAATCCCTTAAGTTTTATAGGTACTCTCCTACTAAGTTTTCCCATGCTTTGGATTTCATTCTTGCACCCGTACCCATGATAGCACTCTCTACTCTCTTGTCGTTAGACTTCTCTCCCTTGCGGTCATAAGTCCACTCATGGTCTATCATGTAAGTCGCTGTATTAAAGGCGGCTAGGGCTGTTCCACCGTTGCCGTTGTGGTTGTTGGTAGGGTGTGCCTCTATCTCTAGTAATTTTGTTACTGTATTCTGTCCTCTAGTCGTCAATCCGTAAGGGTTGTTAGCATCATAATCTTTGCCGCCCTTCATCAAATCTTCATGTTGTTTTATCCCAAAAGTATCTAGGTAAAACTCTATTCTTTCGTTTTGAGACATTTCTATTTGTACCAATTGTTCTGCGTCTGAAACGAATTGTTGGTTGAGCATATCCACTATTTTTAGTGCTTCGACTAATTCCGCCACTCTATCTTCTTGCTTTGCTGAATGGCGTATTACTAATTTCTTAGGGTCAATACCTGTTCTTTTAATACCCGCCATTAGATGACTGTATTGGTTAGAACATCCTATGGTTACGTTGCTAGGAATTACTCTAATACCACCGCTACCGTCATGTGTATTTGTAAGGTAAATATAACTATCAACATCATCCCAACCACGAATAGTAAAGCCTTCGTCTAATTGGAAAGAGGCGAATAATTTTTCACCTTCGCCTACCATGCCTATTCTATCCCAATTGATTTTACCACGTTGTACCAATTCGTTAGCAATACCTAATAGTCTATCATTTTGCATTGGTACATACGTTTTACCGACAACACCTAATGTTGTGTCATTGTCAGTTCTAAAGACACGATTAAACTTAGACCTAATCGGCTTACCTTTAGATGTATATAGTGGCTCAATAGCCACATCGAAGTTTAGTCCTGCGTTCTGCAAGACCTCTTCGGCAGTCGTTCCTTGTGCGGGCTTTCCAAAGCGGCTTATTGCCGCCATCATGTTTCTCATTGTCATTTTTTCATCTCCTTTGTTGTCGTCATTGTTTGACTTGTAAATTGTCCTCGAAGCATCTGCTTAAGAACTTTGCTATTGTGTGTCGCAAGCGTCATCATTCTTCCTCATCCTCACATTCACATTCATAACATATATGGCATCCCATACAATTATAGTTTTCACAATCTATCACATCATCCTCATAGGTATGTTCACCGCAATTATAGCAATAATATACATTATTTTCATCTGTGTCATTTAGTCTTACTTCACCTACTACGTGCATACCTGTTTCTAAGATTGGTTCTTCGGTAAAAACAATACCTAGATTTGATATTTCTTTTATGTTATCTTTATCTGAACAAGTGCTGTTATTAGAAATAGCACCATAAGGTACGATAGCCAATAAACCTGCATCTACACCCATTTCCGTACCTGCAATCCAACCACGCATTTCTTTTACGGTATTACTAAAGTTCCATGTACCATCTCCGCCCGGACTATCCCATACTTCTATGGTATAAGGAATATCATCAACAACCCATTTAAGATATACAGGATATTCATGCCCGTAATCTTTTTTATTCTCTGCTTGACAAAACCATAACAAATCACAAAACTCACCCCATCTACTATCATCTATGACATAGCAAGGGTCGCCCGCATAGTATTTGTAGGCGTAGTATTTCGGTACTCTTCTCTCATCTCTATTCATATATCTGTCTCTCCTAGTTTTTTCTTTATAACTGTTGTTATCCTGCTTCTCAAGCGTCATTTATCTTCTTCTTGCCTTTTTTCCTGTCGCTCTCTTTTTTATAGACCATGATAATTTGTCGGTGTAAATTGTTTTCTTTGAAACCTCTTGTGTATCTCTTCTCAAGAATACGGTTTTTAATATTCCGTTTCTAACTACTCCTATTACTAAATTGCCGTTTGATTCGTAGCCTGAATTATCGGTCTTACGTTGCTCTCCAATATCCATTGTTACTACCCCTAGAGAGGCCGTGCTTCCATTCATTTTATCATAGGCGTGTCTTACCCTAGCCTCGACTAAATCCTTCTCAGATTGAGTCAATCTTAGAGCCATTCTATCATAGGCGTGAGGATTAATTTTCATTCAATCACCTCAACATATCCATCTTCTGAAAAACTCGTTGCCCCACACTTTTCATAATGTATTTTTACCCACGATTTAATATCCTTAAGATAAAAGAAAGCAGGTGATATTTCCCTACAACAAGGGCATTTCAAATATCTTGTATCATACCATTCAATTTTCATATCTATCTCTCCCGTATCTTTTAGAATCATCCAAAAGTATATTTACAATTCGCTGTGTTTGTCCTCGCTCTCCTCGCTTACTCATATCTGTCTCTCCTCGTTCTTTACTCTTAAAGTTAATGTTCTTGCCTCGCAAGCGTCAAATGTTTTATCCCATCATCGGCCATATCGTGAATATCTTTTCTACCTAGACAATAAAAATCACTACCAATCATTTTTTTGCTAGTGGTGAGCATACCATATTCCGTTTCTTCTTTTACTCTGTATAGTCTGAACCATTCGCTTGATAGTATTGGTTTTTCGGGGTCAAGTCCTGCTCTATTTTCTAGCAATACAGGTGGTGAATGTGCTAACTCAAAAGACACATTATTGATTTCAAATTGTATTTTTCCTGTCGGATTTTTTCTTACTTTGTAGCCCATTTCTATGAAATTGAACCAAAACTTTTTATCATTTTCTTGCATTTTATTCCTCTCCTATCTACGAATTACATCTCTATTTATATTATCATAACAAACTTTGAATATTGTTTCTAAATCTTGTAAATGTTCTTCGTCTTTTTCTGTCAGCATTCTTATGATGTAATGTGCTGTAAGTAATCCATCCATTCTCGCCCTAGTCATAAACACATCATTCAATCTGTTATAATGGCCTTCTTTTCTACTAAGAATATCTATTTCTTGTTTAGCCTCGTCTAGTGCTTCCAATTGTTCGTCAATCATTTTTAGTGCTTCTTCCATTTTACTCATATTTGTCTCACCTCGCCTATCATTCTTAAACCTGTTGATTATGCCTCGCAAGCGTTGCATATTACTCTTACAGGATTTTGTGTGTTAACATCTGTTTGATGTACTTTTGATGCTTGATTTGCTTTACCTACCCATGAACAGCATGAACAAACCGCATCTAAGGATTTAAGGAAACCGAGGGGTATTTTTTGTATTGAAATAGCCTCATGTTTCCATGAATAATTGAGTATTTTTTTGGCTTGTAGATTTTTTTGATGAATTAGTTTTGTGTCAAAAGTATTATTCTTGAGTAGATTATTATGATAGTTTTTTGAATGAATACAGGTGGTTTTATGCTGTCTCATAGGACATCCACAAGGTCGAACATCTCTAAAATTACCGTTAGTTTCTCCGAGGCGTTTTTTGCTATCTCCTAGACCATTTTTACCGCCTGTTTTACCACGACTAGAAGCAACCGGACACTTCTCATTATGTGCCTTGTGATTTCGACCCTTACAAGCCTTGTAACGGCATGGTTTTCCTATGATAATAGTGGGTGTTTCTAGGCTTGATTTAACCTTGAATGATGTCTTACTAGGGTTGCCTAAAATGGATGGCTCTATACCTGCCTCTAGGCACAATTTTCGATACTGTGTAGTATGTCCACCGAGAGACCTTGAGGAATATTTGATTCCTAGTTTCATATTCTCTCTAGCGGTTTTCATGTCGTTAAACTTCTGTTGTATTCGTGTCTCGATGTCAAGCATTAATCTCGCTGACGCTGTGATACTATTTAATGTGCGGGGGTCTTTTGCATCATTTACGGGGGTTATGCTCGATTTATGTTTATATGTCATCTATGGAAATGTCGCAGGTGTACAATAAACCGTGTCGAGAGAAAGTTTTACTACTTAAAGGTTATGTTTTTAGAATCTCCTTTTTAGTTTTTATTTTTGAGTAAAACACTTAGTGCATTAATTACACTAGGTTTTTTTATTTTACTAGGTGTTTTTACATACATTAAGTGTTTTTAATTACATTAGGTGAGTTTTACTACACTTAGTGCAAAAAGTAAAGTTAGTGTAAAAATGGAAGCGGCTCACTTTGCCTGTATCAGATGGGCGGGGGGCTTATAAACATTGTGAACCCTGCCTCACAAGCGTCATCCCCGTGTCATTTTGCCCGTGTCGAGATGGGCTTAAGGCTTATAAACATTATTATTAAGCATTCTCTAAAAAAATAAGAGACCTTCACAAGCAAAAGTTTATAAGGGTACATCTACACCGTTCAAATGGATGATGATGAAAAAAAGGCGACTCGCCTCGTAGCCATCCCCGTCTCTAAGATGGGCTTGAGGCTTATAGTCTTTCCCTTATACTATTCTCTCTTCCCCGATACTCATTTAGTCCATGCGAGAGAGCGTTTCAGTATATAAGGGTTCTCCGAGTCTCTTCTCTTCCGTGAGTCCGTCTCTATACGCAAGATTTGCCCCGACCCCTCAAGAGGGGGGTCGAGGTCTTAGGCTTTCGTTGTTGGGCTTAAATTGGCTCTATCGGCTTAATGTTCGTAAGTTATGAATGCGTTATAAACTTCGGTGTCTGTGTTTCCGTTGTCGTAGCCATAATCAGAACATACTAATGCTTCAATCTCATATATTTCCTCGTATTCTGTACCGTATGCCTCGTTGTATTCCTCAAGGCTCTCATACTCATTGAATGAGCAACAGATACCGATTACATCAAGTTCGTAATCGTCTCCGTACACTTCCTCTAAATACTCAAAGAGGGCAAACCTGCCCGCCCTTGAGAAATTGCTTTCTCTGTTCATTTCATCAAAACTTCTTACGAAGTCATATTCATTTACTGTCTGTTTCATTTTATCGTCTCCTTTATGCCTCTGCGGGCAATCTTAGCGAAAACGTATTTGCTTAAGAACCCTTCTATTCCGCCCCGATTACTCATTTAGTCCATACCCGAAGGGCTGGGGGTATATAATCTTTCGGTTATAGTATTCTCACTCGCCCCGATTTCACTTCGCCCATACCCGATGGGCTTAACCCTTATAAAGATTATTATTAAGGGGTCTCTCTTCCCGTTGGTTCATTTAGTCCATGTCATACGGGGTATTAGTATATAAACCCTTTCAAAGTGCGTTCTCTTCCGTGAGTCCGTAGTTATAGCGTGAAAAGATAGAAGGGGATTTCTCCCCAACTATCTCAAAGATTCGGATGTAATTCATCGAGCGACATACCAATCATTCTTTCGATATTATGGGTAATGATTGCTAGTGCAACAATTTGTAAAATAAACTCATCAAAATCATTCTCGGCATATTTAGTATAAAAGTCATAAACTTCATCAGATGTAACACCTAATTCCTTTTCAATAATTAGGGTGAATGTATGAAAGTCATTGTCTCTCCATTCACAATATGTATCATATACGAAGTCGTATATCTCGTTTCTAGTGCGGGGCGTTGTTTGGCTGCTACGGCTCATATATGACCCTGTGAGTATTTGCTTATTAACCTGTCGATTCTATCCCGTTGGCTCATTTCATCCATAGGAGACCACGTATTCCCTTATAAACCTTTCCGGCCTTTCTTCTCTTCCGTGAGTCCGTATTATTAGCGAAAAAATAATTTGCCCCACAGCCCCGAAGGGCTGCGAGGTCTTTGGCTTTCATCGTTGTGTTGTGGTTACTTCTAAGACTTGAATACCGTCTTGTGATACAAAGTCATTGTATGACTCATAATCAAGGAAGTTAGCCCGCCAAACGGTCAGTTCTCCCTTAATACTCCAATCAACGTGGTATGTCGTCTCATATATGTCTGCTATTGCGGCCATGATACTCCGACTCGCTCTCCCCTATTAAACCTGTCGATGATAACCTTTCACATGATAAGAGAATAATATATCATAAAGATTATATACCCGCATCTCATCTTAGGAACGGGGTGGACTCCGATATTATCCCGTTGTCGCCTTGTCATCGTCTTGCATCTGAGATGGGCTTAACCCTTATAAACATTATTATATAGAGTTCTAAAAAACACAGCCGACCCCGTTTAGAGGCCGACTGCTTACGTTGTCGGGTGCTGTCGTCTTATTCGTTAAAGTGTCTCATTACTTCTTCATGCGTTAGTGCATCAAGAGCATCTTGTCTAAACTCACTCGCTAGGCTGACGCAAGTCAAAGCACGGCCTATTTCACCGTTAGCGAAATGCTCTAAAGCAGTTTCACAAAAGGACTTAGCAAGTCTTACGCTGCTGTTATCCAATGTTAGCGTTCGTTGTTGGGCTTCAATTTCTAGTCGGGTTTCTAATACCATACTACTTCCTCGTCTATGCTAGGGGGGTAGGGGTTATAAAGGTAGCGATTCGGTCGGCTCTGCTCATTTAGTCCATACCAGAGGGGGTTAGGGTATATAAACCTATCCGGTCGCCCCACTTACACCATACCAGATGAGATGTAGGTATATAAACCTTATTATAAAACCGTCTCAATTAAAAGGGTATATAAACTTATCGAAAAGGTTATAAGGGGTTAAAAGCACCGAAAGGTATATAAGGGGTTAAAACCGAAAACTATATAAGCAGTTAAAACCGTAAAGTATATAAGGGGTTAAAAACGAAAGGTATATAAGGAGAAACGCATTCGGAAGCCCTGTAAGGTATAGACAAAATACGACAAGGAGAATAAGAAAAATGGTACGGATAGACTCAAAATTATTAAGAGTATATAAAGAAAGTACACAGAGAGACGAAAGGACTATAAGCAAAAAATGGTTCGATAAAACTAAGTCGCATATAAAATAATATATGGTAAGGACTTGAAACGCAAAGCGAAACGAAAAAAAGGAGACACGAAAACATGACGAAGATACACCCGCCAATAATGGAAGCGGCATGGAGAGTTGATGGGATGTGCGAAGATTGCACACACCACGCAAACCATAACGCACCTAAAAAAGAAATAGAGAACGCCCAAACATCAGAGCAAGTATATGACCGATGTCATCAATATATGTTCTGTAAAAAATGCTCTCGCCCCAAAATGGGCGAGGCTTGGATAGAACCCCTCTTCTGAGGCTGAGAAGGTTGGGGGGAGAAATCCCCCCTTCCATCTTATTCAACTACTAAGACAGGGGGTATAAAGCCCCACGAAGAACAAAACTCACATATAGGTAAGTAGCCCTTTCTCTCAATAAAATCATATCCGCCGCATTCATCGCATGGTTGTATCTTCGCCATGAACATCCGAGGGGGTTAGGGTATATAAAGATGCCGATAAGAGATTCTCGCCCGTGTTGGCGTTTCTCGTACCCAACCCCGTGCCTGAGATGAGATGTAGGTATATAAACATTATTATCATACAATCACAAAAAAAAGAGAGGGGCGAAAATCACCCCCCTCAATTCGTTTTCGTCTTATTTCCTAATCTGTTCCTCACGTTCAAGATATAGAAGAGCGTACTCTTCACATTCTTCCTCTGTTAGATGAGGCATACCCTCAACTAATTCCTGCAATCTCTCGTCAATCAATCCTATTATTATTTCATTTCTTTCCATTTTCCTCACTCCTTAAAACTCCCACTCTAGGGATATACTGTCGTGTTCGTCTTTGGTTATAAACCCTTTGTTTATCAATTCTCTTAGTATCTCATTCATTCGGCTCATGTTGCTCATTCTATCCGAAGGGGTAAGGGTATATAAACCTGCCGATTATAGTAAAGTGAGACCTCAAGAGGCGAAAGACTATATACCCTCTGCACTACGTTGAGTATGATTAGGCAAGGCCAATATACCCCCCGTAAAAAAATATGTGTCCACCCCGTGCCTCTGACGGGATGGGGGTATATAAACATTGTTATATTAGAAAAAGTCTGCAACCCTCGCCCCCTCATCAGTAGGGGCGAAGGCTTAAGAGGGGGGATGATGAATCCCGAATAGGCGTTACCTAAACACCGCCATTCAACGGCCTTACCTCTCCACATCTAAGATGTGGCAGGTGTAATTGATACGCCTTACTGTTCGGCCGTTTTCGGGTGTGTCTCCCGCCTACTTGTTCGGGTGTGTCTCTTACAGTCTATGCTAGGGGGGTTAGGTATATAAAGATTACTCTTCTTCATCTTCCCCGTATAAGTCCTTATCTTCCCACCATTGTTCTTCAATATTTATCTCGCATGATTCTTCATCCGCATATCCAATCCCAATATCTAGGCTTCTAAATAGTTTCGCTTCTATATAGTCTCTAAACTCTTCTTCTGTCATACTATCTTCGGTTATCGTTGTCGTGTAGGTAATGCTTACTTCTGCTTCCATGTTTATCCCACGGGGGGGTACTATATAAGGTTGCCGATGTAGACATTAGAATAGTATTAAGAGAATAGTATAACGGAAAGACTATATACTGTCTGTCTTACGTTGAGGATGATTAGGTCTCGACCCTGTGGGTATGGGGTCAGAATGCTACATAGGCAACCTTATATACCCCCATCCGCACGGAAGCATATGTACGGAGACAATAACCATACATGGAGTCATTGGCACTCCTTTAGTGAAAAAACAGGCATAACGATAGGAAGCAGTATTGAAGGCACTGAGAGCCTTCATTTCAAGGATGCTAGGACATACTTGAAACATTTGAGGACTAAGTTTCCTAACTTAGTATTCAAGTCCGAAAAGTGGAATTATTATAGTACACATTGGACAATAAAAGTAAGAGACCAACCTAAAGAAGATTGGTAAAATTAATTTGGCGGTGTGGTGTAAAAACTGCACCGTCATTTTATCTTTATTTTATTTTATCGTAGTTTTATTTTATTACCTAGTGTAGTTATTGCACCGCCTCGCATGGTGTAGTAGTACGTGTCTCCGATGGGCTGGGGGTATATAAACCTTCCGAATTAGTCAATAAGAGAATGCTACACCGTTAAGTTCATAAGGGAAAAGATAGACCACAGTATATGAGCAACACGCCCGATGACTATACTATAATAACGCTACGCAATAAAAAAACCGGAAAAACTTTTGAAGTTTATCGGTCGGATATGTGTTTATTTTGGACTCGTAATTTTGAAGTAGTTGCCAAAAACTAGATTTTTTGGTAGCCACCCCCCGCCTAGCACCTCACGGAATATATTATAATTTTTTTGAAAAATATTTTTTTATAATTTTTTCCACTCACGTATCATTTGGGTTCTGCGCCAAAGATGTCGTTCCTTTACCTCTAACTCCCGCATATATCTAAATACGGAACTGCCGTACATCTGTGTCCATCTATCGGGAACACCTTCATTTACCTTTCGACAAACCTCATCAGTCTGCCGCCACTCGTTAAAGTAGCCATCGTCATACAAGTTTTTTAATATGTGTCTATACAATTTTTTTCTCTTCATTGGGCCGGGCATTACAATCCTCTCCTATTTATCACTTTTCCGCCAATACCACTACGTTCTCTATTCAGACCTGTGGTACTGCCCCCCATCCACTCTCCACCCGTCATAGTTTTCATAATCACGGGCATATCGGGGGTTTTGTATGTGAATTGGTCTATGGCGTGTGCAAAGGCCATAACTGTATCGTTATGTCTGCCTAAATCAACAATCATCCCATCACGCCACGCATGGGTCTTTAATTCGTCAAGAATAATCTCAAGCATTCTTCTAGTCTCATCATTACCATAAGGTAAGACTACCATTTCTCTCTCAAACCAAACTCTTAGTCTGTTTAAGATACCTTGCTTCAAAGTCCTGTTGCCTACCTTACTAGGTCTGTAATCTACTACCGCACCTTTTTGTGCAAGCAGACTTTCATACATTTGTTGGAAGCCCACATCTTCGACTGCTATCGGGCAATTACCAAAACGCTTAGACCACTCAATTAACATATTTGCTTGTTTGTCCGGTGGGAAGTCATTACGTCTCCACATATTTACAAAGTGTATAAAACCTTGTTCATCTTGCCTAAGAACTATCATTACGCTGTAATCCTTACCAAGACCATGTGCAGGGTCAAATCCTATAACATATCGGTTATTATCTAATTTTTCTGTTTGTATTATAGTATCTAAATCAAGATTCTTACGCACTAAGTTTTGAGGAAATACAGAAGAGTCATCATCGACTACCCTACATAGGTACTCCTGTGCAAACTCTAATTCACCAACAGCATCTTTTTGTTCTAGTAGAAACTTAATACTACGATATTCCGGCCAAAGTGCTTCCGGCTCTACTTCACCATTACTACTTTTATATTCATCGTAGTTAACAATAGCATTCCATGTATCGCTTTTCCAAGCATTGTTAGCCAACATTTCTGTATGATAAAGGTCAGTCATAGACATAGGTGTACCTACTACATAAAAAGAAGAACCCGGAGAAAGCATAGGTGTGATAGCCTTTCTAAACCATTGTTGTAAAGTGGTAGGATTCATTTCATCGGAGTCAACCAATACATCATCAAATGCTACACAAGCAGGATGTTCACCACGAATCGCTGAACCAACAGACGTAGCCATTATCCACGCCCCATTAGTAAAATGTATTTCCGTTTTATTACCTTTCTTTGGGTCTAAGTACCTAGACAATTGAGGATGTAACTTCAAATCGTCTCTAATTTCTTGTAGCCTTCTAATAGCAGTATCTTTACTCGCAGAAATCAACCAACAAGTAAAAGGCTTACCATTTGCCTTCTTTTCAAACAAACATTGATGTAATAGTTTTACCCTAAGAGTAGTTGACTTACTATGGTCTCTTGGTGCAATTACACAAACACGATGCACTTCTGCACCCTTTCTATCACCATACATATCCATCCATTCTCCTATGTGGTCTCCCCAAGTATAACCAAGCCACTCGTAAAAATACTTTACCGAACGCCTACTACGTTCCATAGCCAAATCTTGTGTAAAACCCATAATATCACATCGGATGTAATTCTTTCTTATGACAATGAGGACAAATACCTGCCTTAGCCTTTTGTATTTCCATACGTGGGGCTTCCCAACCACACGCCCAACATTTTGCGCTAGTCCACCTACTCATCATGTATCACCGGCGCAAACAAACTTCCTGTCAAACCGAGATTTTTGTCAATCATATAAGCAGACAATCCGGCTCTAGCCATAACATATCCGTTTCGGCTGTGGTATCTATCTTCTCCTGCTAGACTAGGTAATTGAACTACTATACATCCACCCACTTCTTTCATTTGTTGATGATGTAAATGTCCGTGAAACCAAAGATGGTTTACTGTTTTACCCCAATCCCTTCTTGCTTCGTGAGCCATAAGAGAATGTAGTTTATTCATAACTTTGCCATCACCGTGTGTAAATCCAATTAGATTATTACCATAAGTAATATACTGTCTGATATTAGGACTTACTGAAACTGTAACATCTTCACAGGAATTGTAATAGGCTTCTAAGTAAAGCATAAGCATGATACTTGTATGTCTATCGTGATTACCACCCATAAACACTAATTCAACATCACTTACTGTTCTTAGTAAATCAATGTGCTGTCGTGCAAGGTCGCAACCCTGCATAAGAATCTGTGCAGGTGTAGCCGCCATATCTTGACCTGTACCTGCTGTCGTTGTACCCACATCGTTATCAACGTGAAACCAATCAGAACCAATACCTACAAAGAACTTTTCCGGTTGACTAGGTAATCTTGCTAATAACTCTTCTGTTTTTGTAAGAACTCTATGTTTTGCCTCTTCTAAGTCATAACTTTGCCCTACTTCATCAACCCAACCATATTTACCAAAGTGTAAATCGGTAGGTGAAAGAACCACAGCGTACTCTGTACCTTGATTCAATGGTACTCTTTTAACAGGCGCAGGTTTATGGTTAGACAAAGACTCAAAGAACTCAGCACTAAGAGATTCACGAAGAAGGTTATACTTAGTAGCATCCTTCTCTATCTCTCTCCACTTTTTCTTTTCAGCCCTCTTTATGATT
>Ga0208298_1000122_pt1 | contig 34343 bp, 29 predicted proteins | sample 14BtaG_FD_184088 | JGI IMG/M metagenome (GOLD analysis project Ga0208298, IMG submission 184088) | Marine viral communities from the Subarctic Pacific Ocean - 14B_ETSP_OMZ_AT15311_CsCl metaG (SPAdes) (version 2) | ecosystem: Environmental > Aquatic > Marine > Oceanic | place: Pacific Ocean... | reverse complement strand
CGAAAAACCACCTGCCTTAATTCCCAAAATAGACGCGTATGACGGAGCGCGGGAAAAGACAGGTGGTGAAATTTTCGATATAGACGCTCCGTCAAAAGGTCTGGCAGGAATCTATCCGAAATGTGGTTTGAGTCAATACCTTTTCTTCATTTATTTTCAATCGGGATGACACGTATCTCACAACCTGCTGATTCACAGTATGCCCAACGTTTTCTGGCTGATAAAAAAACTACACTGCTATCGTCCACCCAGTAGCCTGAGCGGGTGATTTTATCGAGTATGACCTTGCTAAGGTTGTCCACGTCGCATCGAGATCCCTCGTCACCTGGAGCGGAGTCCTTAAGTAGGCGGCTGAACTTCCCGGTGCGATAGTGAGCCTTTGGTCTGGGCAGGCGAAACACTAGTTCGACGTGCATCGGTCCTTCGAGTCCCCTGTCAGGGATCTCAGAGAGAGCGGAGTCGAGCGCCTTCTTCCACGCCTTCATGTCTTTACTGTCAGCATTATAAGCCATCGCCCGCCTCCCGCGCATGGCTACACGGGGACGGGCTTGAGGCTTAGGATTACCTTCGACGAAGATATCAATCATGACTTCTCGTTGTATTCACTGAGGGGGGCTTCACCAGCCCGCTCAAGTTCCTTTTGCAGGTTAGCTAATGCCCGCCATGCAGTCTTGGTGGAGTGACGAATGTTATCATCATCAATCGTGCCAGCCTCCATCGCGTGCCTGATTAGAGCCTCGAGTTCATCTCCACTCTTGGAGCGATCCCAATGCAATGGCTTACCTGGGTTGTGCTGTTCATTCCCGGCAGCGGAGCACTCAGCGAGCGCCCAGATAGCGTCCGGGAAATACTTTAGCACACCGGAGTAGACTGGAGTAGCCTTGCGCTTCGCGTGCTTGTCAGGCTCAGGCTTCGATGGGTAGCCGATTGGCTCCATGTCACCTTCCCCCATGGCGAGAGATTTGGGGTTGAGAGGCCCATATGGATCAGAGAAGTCGCTCACTTGAGACCTCCTTCCCCGTAAAGCGCCTTGATCACCTTGCCATACTCCTCGCGGAACACGGGCAGGAACTGATCCTGAGCCATCGCAACTTTCTCGGTGAACTCATCAGGCTCGACCTTAACGATCAGCTGTTGGAATGGCGGGCGCTCCGGCGAGTTCTCATCGCGCTCCGGGTTTGGGAGGAACGACATGAAGTACCATGGAAGTCCACAGATCGCCATCGACCAGTGGACCTGCGCCTTGTAGATCGAAGGAACACCACCATCGAGGAGGTAGTCGATATGCTTAGAGGCGTTGTATGGAGCTTTAATCTCTAGACCAGCGACCCAGTTACCGTCCTCGTCCGCGATCAACCCATCAGGACTGCACCCGATGATGCGATCCTCGCGAGTCACAAAGCCGACCTCCTGCACTTTGACATTCTGCACACGCTCGAAGTGAGCTCGGGCGAATGGCTCCCAGTAGTTGCCATGCTCGGTAGCATCGTTACCCTTGAAGCCTTTGCTTGCGATCTCACATTCCAAAGCGATCTCCCTAGCGTAGCCGACACGGCTCGCTGAGAGCTTGCCGGTCGAGGTGATAATCTTGCTAGCAGCAGACGCAGTAGCACATCCGAGGCGAGCGCGGAACCACTCCTCGCTGCCTTGCTCCAGGTTCTTGCGGACGATCATGATTTCACCTCCTCCTCGTTGGACTCGATACGATTGAACGGATCGATGGTCACGGTCTGAGCCTGGGTCACGTTACGCAACTCAGCGAACTCAGTTTTCTCAGCTGCTGACACAGCATCCATGATCTCGGGAGATAGCGTGAGCCACTTGGTGAGGCGACGGAATACAGTCTTGCAAGCCATCTGATTGTAGTGATCAACCCAAGGGCCGGAGCGTCCTGCCCGAGACTTGTTCTTGATCGCATCGATCTCAGCCTTGGACATGATCTCAGATTGGACAGCGCCATTCTTGAGGGTAACCTGTGAGTATGCTGCAATCACAGCGCCACGATCCTTGCTGATGTCGTATGTGTGCTCAGTCACCTGGCCCATGTTGTGGGTAAAGGTGTCATTTTCGCAGACAACATCAGCGTGTATCTTTACGACATCACCAGAGCGGCGAACGAGTTCCACTAATCCTTTGTAGTCTAGCACTAGTGTGCATTCGCGACCGTAGGGGATGAGGTGGGCGCGTCTCCCATCTGGCTCAAGACCCATGGCTGAGAGATCCAGCAGGCACTTGAAGAAGCTTTCCTGTGTGCAGGATTGCAGCTTGGGAGTGCGGGTAAGCGCCGTGATGGCTACCCGTGCAAAACGATCTGGGGACAGGTGGGATGGTAGGGCAGTAGCAAACTGCTGCTTCATCGCATCACTGGAGATGATGCTCTTCAGGTTCGAAACCTGAGGTGCAATCTGATTACTCATTGTCCCCACCTTTCTTGATGAATTGCTCAGCACGCCAGCACGGCACGCCCTTGTTCGCTGCCCAGTCGAGGAGCGCATCCTCTTGTGTGCTGCCCTTGCCAACTAAATCATCACCGTCCACGTGCGCGACGTGCATTCGCGCCCATACGGGGCCGGTCTTGAATTGGTAGGTTAGTATCTGGTGCTTGTCTTGCCATGCGCGTCGAGGCGAAAGGCTTTGTTCTGTTTGTATCAGTTCGTTCATTTTGTTCGTTGGTTAGAATTTCTTAAGGATGAAAATAAGTCCGGCGATCAGCATGGTGGTTGATGTCAGGACTGCGGGGTGGAATGCGATATCATGCATAGGGGCTGGTGGTTGAGGTTGCCATGTTGTGATCCTCGTCGAGCCTGACTGCTGCGTTGAACTCAGAAAGCGCGTTGTAGAGCATGCGTGATTTGTATTCATGAGCATCCTCGCACTCTGGCTCCAGATGGAGACCGTTGTCGATAAGCTCCTCCTCACAGTCGAGCAGATCCTGCGCGGCCTGAGCGAGCTCTTTGATGATTTCTTGGTCGATAATCATGGGTCTATTCTGTGATGGAGATTTCCTTCTTCGATAGCTGAAGCGTGCCAGACTCGAATCGTGGCAACACCCAATCTAGAATGGCAGCAGTCGCGCCCTTCAGGGTTGTCTCTGAGTCTGACGCAAGCATGGTCAGACGGTCCTTGATCACAGGTGAAACCTCGATCACTGTCTTTGTTGGTTTTGGTTTGTCGTTCATGACGCCGACAAACTACGGGGGAGTTTCCCCGTTGGCAACTAAAAGTTTCCTAAAAAGAAACTATTTTTTAATGGTGTGACTCTGAGTGAGTTACGGGCGGCGAGACTTGCTCATCTTTGTGGTCGTGACTGACCGCAGCAAAGATTGATAGCAGTAAAGCCACCACTGCGATCATTAATGTGATCGAGATGATGGCGACGGAGAATGCTGAGAAGTAGATGGATCGCGAAAGCTCTTGGATTTCCTTTGTCATTTGAATGACAAATTTAACCCCGGTTGCGCATTTATACCAGCTATATCTTTCCGATTGCGCTTTTATACCAGTTGACTAATCCTGGCTAGTTGCTAGGCGAGCGGCGAGGGCAGTGATGCCATCGGAGATCGTGTCTAACTTTGGTGAGACTTCCTCGGCCAGTGAGACGCGCCCCTTCAACTCTCCCATCTCATCAGTCAGGCTGATCAGTTGAGCGTTGTTGGTCTCTAGTTTAACCTCCAGCTTGTCGCCGCGCTCCTTGGTCTCGCGATGATTAGAGTGGATAATTTTCCAGAAGAGACCAATGATTCCAGCCAGCACGGTCAGTGCCGAGATGAGGAGGGTGGTTTGGCTTTCGATTGTTGCGATAATGATAGGTGTGATCATTTGATGTATCGTTGAGATGTGATGAGGTTACCCTTGCGTCGCTCAGTCTCGTCGAGGAGAATGTAGTCGAACGAGCGAACACGTTGACCCCAGTCGTTGAGACTCATGGGGTTGTCGTATTCGTCGAGCAAGGAATAGAGGGATGATTTGAATCGCTTCCAGGTTGACTTGGGGATTGTCTGGCAACCAAGGGAGGATGTGGAGTTGTATCCGCCAGAGTGCAGGTTGATAGCATGGAAGCCACAGTCCAGCTTGCTGTCCCCGTCACGGTGAACTGTGAACGGCTCGCATTGACGGAACGCCTGAGCGCCTTTGTGTGTCCCCTTGCCGAAGCGGTGGATGCCCGTTTTGAGCATAGCCATCCCCTTTCGCTTGCTAGTCTTGTTGCGCCAGCCATTCGGATCAGTGTTAGCCTGATAACGCTCGACCCCATCAGGGTGGACGATGAAGATAGCATCATCATACAAGCGTCGATCATTCTTTCCCGGAGTCCCCATGGAGTCGAGATAGTATCCTCTTATCGCGACCAACGAGACGACCGTGGAATCCACGCCATTGACAGCGATAATCTCACGCAGCTCGTCCTCGTTAAGTCGCGGGGTTCTCATTATTTCTCAATAGTGATAGGGATGCTACCTCCACCGAACTGATCCGGCAGCGGCACGTTGAAAGTAGCAGAGAAGCCCTCGACCGATCCGCATGACGCGAGACCGAACGAGAGGATGCTGAGTGCGATCAGTCTCTTCATTAGCTCTGGGATCTTCCAGCTCCTGCATCTGCAACGCCCTGGCCAATGATGTATGCGGCAATGACAGTGTTGATAGCAGTGAGCTGATCAGGGGTTAAACCAAGGTGATCACCAATGGTTGTGATAACGGCGGCGAGCACAGCGGCCCATAGTTTTCTGGATTTCAGTTTTTCAATCATGATTTCTAAAAAGTCTCCCGAAGGTTGGTGATGATAGCCTTGGATACGATCCATCCCCCCGCGCCGGTATTAACGCCGTCATTCTCAGCCCATACCGACAAGGCGTGACGGTTGTCAAGAAGGACATTCTTCGGGCCATGAGTGGTTGCCCCTGTGACACCGTTGATATACCACTCAACCGAGTTAGCCCCCCGCGAGCGAAGACGCAGCGTGTTAATATCTGTCGATGAAACATTTACGCCCGTATTAGTCTCGACAAGGGTGGAGCCATCGTGCGCGACAACAAAGACGCTGCTGTTCACGACTTTGAATCCGAATCCAGAGGTGACAAGATCTGTGGGGCTTTGATGGCTGCTGTTGAAGTTTCCTAGCTGAGATTGGAATATCGTGTTTGCGTTGTTGGTGACGATCTTAAACTTGTATGCAAGCTCGATGTCGTTGTCCCAGCGCATATTCTCGTTGTCGAACTCCGCATATGGAGCCGCATTGTTATTCTGTAGATTCTTGCAGAAGACCCATGAAGTTGCGCTTGATCCCGTGGTCAGATACAACCCGGCCTGCTTGGACTCGGTGGTGTTAGCTGACCCTCCGCTATTAGTGAACACTGCCCAGTCTCCCGCTACCGTGCTGAGATCGCTGGAGTTGAGACGGATACGCATAAGATCCTCGTAGGTAAGTGGGCGCTCCTCCTTGATGAATGAGACATTATCACGGTGACTAATGAGCCATTGGTCTGCGCTCGAGGGATTGGCTGGGAGCGTAGTGTATGAGTTGTAATTCGGGATGCAGGACATCCAAACCTTCCACTTCAGATCGCCTTGACTGTCGTAAGTCGGCAGGAATGCGGAGCGATAGAATCCATAGCCATCTCCGTTGCCGGTCGGCTTCACCGCTGCCTTGGAGTGATCCGCAAACCAGCTCGTACCGTTGTCACTATAGGCATAGTAGCAAGGAACCCCCCCCACTCCGAAATCACCGCTGCGAGGCTGATCGTCGAAGAGCAATGCATGGTATCGACCCGCGACTTTCTTTACATTCGCATGCCAAATTTTAAAGTCAGCATGATCGTAGTTGTTAAAGGTCACCCGATCCTGCCACGTGAATGAGGTTCCATCGGCTGATGTCCAACGATCCAACCCGTCCCCTCGGCTGTCAGTGCCGAACATGGTGTAGGTTCCATCCTCCTCCTGAATGATTGAGGGTGAGCCGTTACCTGTGCGGGGAACGTCAACGGATGTGGTCACTGGTGTGGTGGCAACCTTACTCTTCTTGGTCCCCTCGGTGGTGATCTCCACCATGAAATTGCCTGCGTATCCTGTTCCACCAGTAGACTGAGCGATGATGAAATAGCACGCGAGGTTCCCATTGGGGAGCATGGTAAGGTGGGTATCCGCAGCCCATCCTCCAACCGTAGCGCCGAGCGTGGTCGAGGTGACTTCGGCATAGGATACCAAGGGGTCAGCAAGATCAGGATAGTCGGGATGCTTCACCCAATCGTATCCGTTCTGCGAGAATGCAATCTCGGGATTCTCCCGTGGGGCATTCGGGAATGGAGTGTATGCCATCACATACTTATAACCCAGGAAGCCATTGGGTGGCTCGATGACATCAGGGTGTGTGACGGAGGGATTATCGTCGAAAGTTGGCAGCTCGATCAGGGGGGTGTAACCACCGAACCTGCCAGAGTTAATGGTTGATTTTTGTGCAAAAGGCAAATCTTCAGGCGGTGCTAGATCCGCGCCAGCCTTGACCTCCAAAGGAAGGGGGACTGTGAATTCGGTTTGATCTGATCCGTAGTAGGTGAGATCCGCGAGGCCAGTGACAGTCTCCCCCTCGGAAGTGGCGAGCTTTGCGCTCCAAGCGGGAATGGGTGTGGGGTTGCTCACGTTGGTGTAACCTAGTGACAACCCGTGATCCTCATCCGTCTCCGCATCTGTTACGTCGCCGTTGATGATGTCGATAATGCTCCCGATGTAATAGCTTATATCCTGACCCGAGCCATTGGCATTGATGGCGTTGGGTTCACTGTATGGTCTCTCTGAGTGCTTTAGAGTGAGCGACCCCCCGCCGGGGAAGTTGATTGTCACATCTGATGTGATGTCGGGTTCTCCAGACTTCTTGCCAATCCGCACCACTGGGAAGGACCGAGTAGACAGATCCAGCAATGTGGCGCTGGAGAGGGCTTGTGCTGCAACGGCTGCATCCTCGCTGGCTGCTGCGTTGGTCTCGCTGATCCCTGCTGCGGTCTCGCTAGCTGCCGCCGCTACTGCCGATGCTGCCGCCTCGGTAGCTGCCTCACCCACGCCAAGGTGATCAAGCTCCTCCTCAGCGGTTCGGCTAACTAGATCCCCATTCTCATCCTGACCAACCGTGGAATTGGTGGAGCTTGGAAGAGTTAAACCCGCGCTGCCTGGTGGTAGCTGGACCGTGCGGCCCAGTTCCTCCTTTAGCTGTTGGGCCTGCATGACCCCGTAATCAAAGGCACTCTCCAAGCTTTCCTCGCGCAGTCTACCGCCCTCCACCAGATCAGTTTCCTGTGAGAAGGGGACCTCGCGGCGCAGCGTCACGGTCTGCTGGTCACTATATCCCACGCTGGTGGTGACCGATGCTCCAAACTCCTCCCCAACGTCAGTCACCGTGATGGCATCATTCGACAGCTCCCCGTCAATATACAGCTTGACATGTGAAGCTGATAACACCTTGAATGGGAAGGGGTAAGCAGTCACGGTGCTGCCATTCCCTTGATAGGAGGCGATTGGTGTAACGTCTGGAAGTGACATAGAATCTTTGGTATCTGGTTTTTAGTTGTAAGTGAAGGACAGAGGATTGCGACACCGATCAATTCATGAGTCTCTTGTATTCATCTGTAATGATGTCGTAGAAGGTGAATGCGCCGGGAGTCAGCTTGCCGATACCCCTGATTATGTTGTCCGCTGCTTTCTCAAAGTCTCCACCTCTCGATAGTTCCATCACCCCACCGAGTATCGGAATCTCCTTAGCCCATACCTTAGCCCCGGAGATGGCGCTAATCATTATATCAATCGCATCACCCGCAATGAACAAGCCATTCAGTGGCCCGAGGAGCATTGCTCTCAGGTAATTCTCTCCAGAGAAAGCATCCTCATCATCTGGACGTAGACCCATGCGCGTGACATCACTGACGAATTGGAAGGCGAGCGGGAGGAGCATGTGAGCAATGAAAGCCCTTCTCGCAAACTGAGTTTTCCCCTTCTTCTTTCCCGCGAGCATGTCCAAGCCGGACTCATACACGTTGGCGTAGTATTGACGGGGAGAGGTTTTATACATCGTGAAGAGTTTGAAGACCGACCCATCACCCTGGAAGGAGGATAGGTCTTTCAGCCCACCAGCCTGCTGTGAGCGATCCGACACCATCTCGGAGACGATCTCAGCTTTGCGCTTGGCATCTGCATCTGTCATGCCGTCACGCTTCGCTTGATCATACGCGTGCTCGCGAGCTATCCACCCCCCGATCATCACGGGAGCGATGTCACCTAGTTTGCCGGAGAGCATGCCAACCTGTAGAGCTTTCTTGAATTTATTCGCGCCAGCCTTGGATCTTAATCCATCGATCACATCACGCTCGTAACCCTTCTTGAATCGCGTCTGAACGTAATCAGTGTTCCACATGTCCAGCATGTTCTTGACTGGATGCTTCATGAACCGGGCGCTATACTTGGCGAAGTTCCCAATTCCCATATCAAACGCGTATGCTGGTAGAGAGGTCAACTGTTTCACCATGATAGACCACTTGAAGGATAGGGAGTTGTAGGTGTGCGCCGCTCTCAACTTATCCATCCACGCGATGTGTGTCGCCTTTCGGTTGCCTCCATCGGCGAACCACTGAATTCGCTCCTCAATGGTCTTGATTGCATCTGAACCCACATACCCTTTGATATTATCCCGTAGCGTTTGATCCGAGAAGACGGAGCGAAGTGTCTTCACTGTGTCCGCCCAAGATGTGTAGTGATTTGTCTGGAGGGTGTGAGATACGTAGATGCTGAGTGCTCCTGCCTCCTGATCCATCGGAGCTTTATTCGCTGTTCGAGTGATCGTGAAGTTTGGATCGACCGACATCGCCTGCCTACCCTCACTGTCGATGCTCATCTCCTTCGCTTCCTTCTGAGCGATACGCACAGCAGGTGAGTAAAAGTCCGTCTTCGGTAGGCTGTATCCATTCTGTACGCGGAATACCTCGTTAATCTTGTGGTAGTTCTCCTCGTATTTGATCGTGAGCCACTCGCGGAGCCTCTTTGATTCTGGCGAGAGGAATTCTTCCATGTCCTTCATGGTCTGCTCCGAGTATCCCTCATGCTCCATCGAACCCTTGAGACCCTCCTGCCTCCAGAGCATTGTCAGGTTGAGCGCCTGAGATTGCGATAGCGCCATGTTCTGCGCCTTACCCTGGTGCTGAGACTCATACTCCACCCGCGTGTTCGACTTGATCTTCTTGCCACTCTCTTGGATCTCAGCATATCGCGCCTGTATCGCTGCCCAGTCCGCTTCACTTATGCCGAGCGCCTCAATGGTGGCTTCCCCATTCAGGATGGACTGCACCTTGGAAGCTGGGAGTCTCTTGGTTGATGAACGACCATCCTTGCCATACTCCATCTTGGAGATATTGGTCTCATCGATCCGCTCCAGTTCAGCCATCACATCCTCAATGCCTGTCCCGATACTAAGTTGACCACCAACCTTAACGCCGAAAATCTCACCGATCATCTCACGATACTCCTCCTGAGTCTCCATGTTGGCGCGATCCTCCCGAGTTGTCGAGAGATGAACCATGGTTGAGAGCCGCTCATGCGTCTTACTCTTCATCGTCTCAGCATCCTTATTGCCGCGAGAGATATTATTCATCAACCACTCGAACGAGATGTTCTTCCGCTGGAAGTCGCTCATGCCCTCAAGCTCAATATGTTCCGCGCCCAGATACTTGAGGTTGATCTTCCTCTTACGGCGAGCATCCTTCAGCAGCTTAGCATCGGATTGATTGAGATCCCCTCGCCCACCAGTGACATCGTTATTAACAATCGAGATCGTCTCCTCAAGGAACTGATTGAACTGCTCATCTGACATGGCCTTCAGTAGCTTGCCCTGCCTGTGGATCGTGTTGAGGTTCTGGTAGAAGTCACCCAAGGCATTCGCCTTCATGCCGTCGATGTTGCCAAATACGGCCAGGTTATCCCGCTTCTCTGTGAGCTTCTGAATCTCAGCCTCATCCGTCTCGGTCTCAAGCTTGCCGTCAATCTTCAGGATCTTAGCCTCGACCTCCTCCCGCGTAAGCTTCGAGAGCTTCTCGATCTTCATTACGAGATCCGCGAACTTGAAATTTGAGTCCACCTTGGCTTGACCGCTTGACTTCTTCTTCGGGCGATTGGCTTTGAAGATCTTCTCGATCTGCTTGCGGTGCTTCCCTGAGATCCACTTGTCCACCTCGACATCCAGTTGCTCCAGCTTCTTCTCGAGGAATTCGAGTCGCTTCTGATCGCTGTTCAGTTTCCCGATCTGGACGAACCCGCCCATCTTTCCGCGCAATTCAGGCGGCAGGGTTTTAAGGACTGCATCATACATCACCAGCGAGCGACGAATGCGAGCTACTGGGTTGTAGTGCTTCTTCTGCTTGGCGACCTCCGCCTCCAGCCATTCATTAGCCTCGGTGCGAGCTTGCTTCGCGGTGTTGCGGATATTGCTCTTCGCCTCCTTATTCCTCTGGCGATTCTCCTGCACCTGCTGCCACTCTTGAGCGAGAGCATCATACAGTTCCGAGACAGTCCCTTCTTGCAGTATGACTTGCCCATCCTGCTGAAGCCCGGCGAGCGCCTGCGCTGCTACGTCTGGCATCGTGTCCCCGCCAAATACTGAGGGATGTAAACCCCCGGCATCATCGAAGTCTCCGTCCGTCTCCTGCATGCGACCTTCCGTGAGCGCCTTCTTTTTAGTTGTGAGCTTGTAACCTCCATCGATGAGAGCGGAGTGAACAGGCATATCTTTCACTGATACCGCGAGATCCGCGCCGAGAGTTCTCATCTCCGAATCCAGTTCCATCTCCAGCTCATCGTGTCGAGCAGCCTGTCTGAATGCCGCCTCCTTCTTGAGGGACTTCATCGAGCGAGCATCAGGGAGAGCTTCCTGCTCCACCGTGCCACCGAAGATCATCTTGGAGACATCACGCTTCAATGCGTCGATACGATCAACCAGTTGCTCGAAGACAACCGCCCGAGCCTCTGGAGCCCGAACCCTACGCATGACATTCTCAGAGAGATCCGAAAGCATACGAGCATCTCCGGGGGAGAAGGAGGGGCTTGAGGGGAAATACCCCTGCTCCTGCATGGAGTCGCCGGGCCACGTTACCTCCTTTGCCATGACAACCTTGCTAATGATCTTTGATTCTTGGGGATTTCCGCTGGAATCTACACCAAGGAATTCAGAATTATTCATCTCATCAGCTGCCGCCTTGGAGATGGTAACCCAGTCACCCGCATTGATCTGATCGGCAGACGCTGGAACCACTCGATAGATTGTTACCTTCGCCTCGGGATTGCCTCTCACTTTCTTGAAGATATTAAGCACCTCACTTTCGCCAGTCATTCCTGCTCCGTAATACTGAGCCGCATTCGGGCCGTAAATGTCTTCACCGAACATCTCCGTGAGATCGTTCAGGGTGGCATCATCGGGGGATGGTTGGTGCTGAATTCTGTAGGAGGTATCAGCTGGCGTGATGGAGAAGGATGGGCTGGCAGTGTCAACGACCTGCCCGTTTTCCTCGGTAATTGTGATGTCGGCATCGTTAAAGATGACGTAGTTGGATGTGCCTTCGCCGTTTGATCTACTGTCGCCGTCGAGGTAGCGGATGCCTTTGATGCCTGCTGCTGCTAGGGCTTCGGAGGCTTGCTTGTCCCCGCCTCTGAGAAGGAAGTCGCGGTAATACTCTGCCCCGTCCTTCCCTGAGAACTCGGCTGCTGCATCAATCGTCTCATACATCTTTTCCTCTTCCCTCTTCCATCTCTCGGAATTAAACCAACCCTCCTCCTTCGCCTTCCTGATTAGAGCAACCTCCGCATCGGGATTTCGCTCCACATAACCGACCACCTTTCTGACCAACTCACTCTGCTCACCCATCGGCTTGTCCCAGTCAAGAAGCTCGTCCTGCTCGACGTTGAGGTCTACGGTGTAGAGGGAGCCTTGATCGAAGGTGATGTCGCTCTCGCTCTGGATTGATTCGATAGTTTTGGCGAGTCTCTCATAATACGGAAGCCCTCCCTGCTCCTCTGTGTAAGGCTCGCCATTCCGCGCATCCTTCAATAAAACCTCGGAAAGCTTCCTTGCGCTCTCGATGCCGTTATGGAAAACGTGAGCTATCGCGTGACGCTCTGGACTGGTAAAGTCATCACTGGCATATTGCTCACCTTGGAAGGAGTAAACCCCCGCAGAATTCCAGTCAGTCAATCGGTTCTTATAATCACGCGCCACATCCTCGCTCTCTGCAAAGTAAAGCCCCCAGCCATACGCCTGTGCGCCCTCGCCTGTGCCAATGTTCTTCGTGCTGAACTTATCCACCTTGTGCGGTGTCCCGTGGTGTGCTGTGATAGAGAAGCTAGCAGGGCCAACGACTCCACCGTCCTTAGTGGGATATGTCTTGGTCTCAGCGTTAGGTGTTACTGTTGTGTTGCCAAGTGATAAGAGACCAGCCTTCCCTGTTGAGAATGGAGTATCTACCTGCTGATCCTCCACGGCTTGACGAGCTTCCTCCAACTTCTTGAGCTCTCCCTCGGAAAGAGATTTTTGTTCTGATTGCGCGACCCCAACCTCCAGCCTCTCGAGGAGAGTCTCAGCTTGTGCAGTTTTGCCCTCGCGCAATACCCTCTTGATTTGGTCGTGGGTGTAATAAACCCACCCCTTACTCGCATGCTCCAGCGCCTCTTGGAATTTAGCGTCACCCTCTTGCGTCACCTGCTGACCGTCCACCATCTGCGTAGGTATCGCCTCGCGCTCCTGCTCGAACACCTCCTGTGAGTTTGTCCCCACAAGCATATCAGTGAGTTGATCCACCTGTGCCTGATCGAGATTGCCGTCACGCACTGCCTTCCTGATAATGGTGGCGCGTCTAAGCTGCAGACCGAAGAAGTCACGCATGGAACCAAGGAACGACTTGAGTTGCGCCGCACCGGGAACCCGAGCCTGCACCATTGCTGACAGGCTGCGCTGAATGAGTCCACCCATCTTGGAGTTCTTGCCCTTGCGTGAAGTAAGCGCCAGAGACTCAGAGAGTTCCGCGACCGCTTCATCGAGAGCGACCTCCTGATCGTAATCACTCAACCCCTCGAAATTCTCCGGCAGGAACTTCTCGCCAACCTTGGCAATGAGATTGTCCAACTCCCGCATCGAAGAGATCTGGTCAGCCCGTGTCCAAGCGCCGGACTCCATGAGCTTGCGGCGTTTAGCGTGACCTCGTTCATGAATGAGCGTGAGGACGCTTGACCCATTGTGTATCTGCGTGACTGCTTCCTTTCGACCCATGTGACCTGCCGGGACATATACCCCCGCAATGTGCCCAGATTGCCCCTCTGACATCACTTCCTGTGCAACCGCGCCAGTTCCACCATCGCGCTGCTCAAGAAGCTCACGCTCCGTCTGGAGGCGCCTATCAGAGCCTGGCATTGCTGCCTCTGCATCCGCATCTGTAAATGTTCCTGTGCCCACCTCTACAGCCTCACCTGACTGCTCCACATCCAAAGATGCCGCCTCGAATGACGCGAGAAGCTGCTGGAAATACTGGCGATTCTCCTCCTCTTTCATCTGAAGCTGTTCGAATACCTCCTCGGTTGCCTCGTGTGCTGTATCCACCTCGGCGAGTGTGTCACCAGTCAACCTATCAAACACCTCGAAGGTGGGCTTATCAGGAGTCCGGCGAACGGATGGTGAGACACCGAAGGTCTCCGCGTCCTCATTGGTCTGAGTGCGCATCTTTTGCATCTCCTCCAACTCCATAACGCTCGCTTGCGCGGTCTCAGACCAGGGAGCCCGTGTCTTGACGGCATTCTGGAAAGCCTCCACCATCTCACGCGGATTCTTAGCCTCATCGAGCTTGGCGCTCGCCTCCTCTGTGATGCCGAAAGCTTTACGCTCCAATGGTGATGCGGTCTTCATCGCCTCAGCCCTGCTCTCCATCGACATGCCTCGACCAGCAACAATGGCACCCAACGGAGCCACTGCCACAAAGGTCGTGAGAGCCTTGTTGAAGTAGCCATCGAAGTGACCATCCTCGCCATTCTTCCACTCGATATCGGGAACAATAGGATTGAATTCCTTCAAGGAATTAGTGATATCCTGCACGAGATCGGTAGTCGCGTGCTGAGTAAGCTCCACCGTAGTCTCCGCAGCCCCAGCGACAAACATCTTCGTCCCGAAGCGGCCCAACTTATTCGCAAAGATATTATCGATCTTGCCGAAAACCTTCCCCATCCCAGGTATCCTACCAGTCAATCCATATGACTGGAACTTCTCCAGAAGCATATTGGGAACAGCAGACACCATCGACATACCGCCAGCGAGATGATACGCATCCTCCCGTGATCCGCCATTGGCTAGAATCTCACGTCGATACTTCTCACGATCAAATTCCTTCATCGTGCCGAATGACAGTGGCATACCCACATACGGAATGAATGCTATCGCACTCGTAGTCAAGGCTCCGGGCATCGCGTAGACCCCCTCCTCAATAGCTCGCAATGTTGTATCCTTTGCTGCGAGTCCACGCACTGGGTCCCAGTCCTGCTCATACGTATTCTGAAGTTCAAGCTGCCAATCGACCCCATCTCGCCAATCCCGGACCTCCTGCTCGTTTTCCTTGCGCTTCTCAATCGACCACTTCCTCGATCCCCAAGTGGCCCAGGGGGAATTTTCCGCCCATGGACCCACGAAGACATTGTGTGGAGCCACCTGCAGAACGTTTCTAAAATACTCCTCCGTTGCAAACGCTGTCCTGTCAAGAGCACCCATCACACCGCGCTTCGCGCTCGTCCCAAAGTTTGCGAGAAAGGAATTGCCTGCCTCACTAGGATATTCCGTCGCGAGATCACGCAAGCTTGCGATGAAGAGATCCTTCTCCTCATCCGAGTAGTCCTTTGTTCTCCTCCATGCAAGAGCGAGCCATTGATCCTCAGTGCCCATGTCATTGAAGGTTGTCCTGAGATCGTGAAGCATATCCACCCCGAACTTCTCCCGGATCGCATCCTGATTCTTCTGCCACCGATCGTTGATCTCCAGTCTATTAGCCTTTGTGAATTCGGCGTTCTCGTCACTCCACGCCCATTCCTTGAAATCCTTAAGGGCTTGTCCGCCTCCCGACATAGCTGAGAGTGTAGCTCTGCGGTCTAGATCATCCCAGAACGCTTGTTCCTTATCCTCACGCGCAAAATCACCCCTCATAGCCTCAAGGAATGCTGCATCATCCCCCGCGCCTGCACCATTGAATTTATGGTTCGCGATAGAATCCCTCAGTATGTCATGATCATTGGATGGTCGCTCGTGCTCCGGGAAGATCGAATCGATGTATCCAGACACCAGCACGCGATTCCGCACCTCTGTCGTCTGCTCAGGCTCGAATTTATCGAAGTCCAGAGTGTGCTTCTTAATGGTCTTGTAGTTATCATGACGGATCTTCAACCCCTCCTCCTGATACTTCTTCTCTGCCTCGATAGAGGGACGGAGGAGATCCTGCTCGAACGACTGCTCCTCAGCATAAGCCTCGGGAGTGAATGATGGAATCTGATCTGGTGGAGTGCTGCTGCTGAACCCTTCGTTGGAGGTAATTGTGGTTGCCATAGTTTATGCGTTAAGTTCTTTGAGTCTACGGACCCCGAGGAGTCTGTTTGCTGGGTACGAGCTAACCTGCACCCTGTTGCCTTGATTGCCACCGAGGACGCGCATTCTGCCATTTTTATCGTATCCCTGAAAAAATCCCACGTGACCCTGCCAAGATTTTTGTGACCCCCACCGAAACACCACAACGTCTCCCGGTTGCGCGGATCGCGGATGCACGGATCTACCGACATCCAGCCAGGACTGAGCATTCAGTCTGCCAGTGTGCTCTAGCCCAGCCTCCTCCGCCACACCATTAACGAAGGCGGAACACCATGCTGTTGAGTCTGAGTGATTATTCTTGTCGATCTGGTTGATCCATTTGCTGATCTGGGGATTGTTGCCAGATCCTGGAATCTCCTGAATACCAAGATAGCTCTGAGCGACACGTAGCGCGTCACCAGTTCCCACTGATGCTGTGGTCCGATCTCCCTGCTTCTGAAGCATCTTCGACTTGATGCTCTCCGTGGTAAATTCAACACCTAAGCTGTGAGCTTTCTGCTGGATCTCTTCAGGCGTTGCATCTGGATTACGATCAAGAAACTTCATGAACTTCTGACGAAGCTGACCTTTGATGCGCGTGTTCTCAACCTGCCGCTCACGCTCGGCACGCGCCGCCCTCCCTGCTGCCGTCGGATCAACCACCGTGGAAGATAGTGGTTTCTCGTGACGAATAGCGTCGAGCACTGCACGCTTACCTGCCGGGTAGTCATCATCCTGCTTCCACCCGGCACTCCAGTGTCGCTTCACCAACTCGCGAGGATCTTTCCCCTTTTTACTCCCCTCACCAAACCACTTCTTCGAAGCTGCCACGATCTCTTCCGCGTGATCCTCTTGGAATCCTGCGCGTAGCAGGTTTTCTGGATCGGATAGGAAGTCATCGTATAGATGGGCGCTGAGTGACATCTCAACCTGTGGAGCCGCCTCCGGTATAAGGGCGCTACTGCCCCCGAGTGATTCCTCGAATATTTTCATGGAGACATCCCTCTTCTCCTTAGACGCAGCCCATTGCCCTGATCGCTTCGCTTTGAGAACCCTGGTATATTCCGCCTTCTGATCGGGGTCCTTTATCTGCCTGATCATCCCCGAAATCTTCACGAAGTCATTATCCGTCTCGTCCGCATCCTCCGCAGAATACGACGCGATGAGATCCCCTACCTGTCCAAGCAGTGTTGGTTGGTAGACGCTACTGGTGCGGATACCCTCCGCGAGATACTCCTGACGCTTGATGTGCTCATCCCGCAGCGACTCCCGTGCTTTAGGACGCAAGTGGGGGGTCATCGCCTCTAGCTGGTCGATGCTCATCTCGTCACTGTAAATCAAATCAAGGACATTATCGGTCTCCTCGTATCCCTTATTTCGCCGAACCGTCTTAGCATGACTCTGAAGAGCGAGCCAATCGCCAGCCATGTCACCCTCCCAAGGCTCCTTATTCCTCTCAGCCCAGCCCATGGGATCTCCTGCAATCTCATTCATCGCATCCTCCTTCACCTGCTTCTTGGCCTGATCAACCTGACGCATGCCAACCTCCTCCAGTTGCACCTCGATCATCTCCTTAGTGAGGTAAACGCCCTCGGAGTCACGGATGAGTTGAGATGCACCGGCGAAGTCGTTGTCAGCTAAGCGGTTCTTAATCCGCTCGTTGTTGATCTGGCGACCATTGCGGACCTGCTGGAGGGAGGCATTAGTGGTGATCTTGTTGAGTCGAGTGGCTCCGGCATGATTGAGCCTCTCGGTGAGTTCGTTGCGGAACTTACCCGTGTAAGCATCATTACTAAGGATCTTGGCTTTCGCCTCCTCGAAGTGCTGCTTGGCAATCCCCGCATGCAACCTGGGATCTGGTGTCCGGGCTAGCTTGGCCTGCAATGCCCCCTCAGCCTCCGAGAATTGAAGCTCGGCTTGACCGGTCCACTGGCGCTTCTGCTCATCGTGCATCTGCTCCGCGAGCTTGCCAGTCTGAGCGATAGCCCCACCGAGATTACTGACAGCACGAGTCTGCGCTGAGTTGTCCTGCGCTCTCTGCTGTGGGATGCCCCCGCCAGCTTGTCCTTTTCCGATTGGTTGTGCCATGTTCTTGAGTTGTTAATATCCTACGACCTCCGCCTTACTTGCGTTCGATGCATCCGCGCCACCAAAGCCATAAGCTTTACCGTAAGTGTTCGCGACTGAATTGAATCCACTAAGCGCCGCCGCTGCTGTGTTAATTCCACGGGAACTCTTCGCTTGATCCGCTTGGAAGTCGTAAGAGAATGCCTGGTTCTGGTATCCCGCCTGCGCTCTCTGAGACCGGATCGAGTCATCCATGATGCGAAGCTCTAGATTCCCGACCTCCTCATTAAGGAAGTTTTCATCGCCACCCTCGATCAACCCATTCCCCTTCTCGAGTAGTTGCGCCCGACGCGCTCCGAGATACTTGCGATTCTGCTCCTGCTTGCGTAGGGCATTCTCCCGATCATCCAGTGACTTGATCTTCGCCGCCTTGCGGGTCTGTTCAGCATTGAACTCCGCCGCAGCCTGAGCGTCCTTGCTTTGCTGGTGAGCTGAGTATACTTGAACACCAGCCCCGACAACGGAGCCGATCACAGAGATTAAGGGAAGTGCTGCCATATCTTAAAGTGTTTTATAGATTGAAATGTTTGGTGTCATATCCACCTGAAACCCCAGCTTCTGGGACAGTGAAGCAACTCCGATGTGCGGGGTCATTCCGTATATGAGACTGTATCCGTGCTCCCTGAGTCGCTCACATAGGAACTCCTCCGCTAGCTTCGCGGCCTTGTATCGCTTCATTGCCCCGATCTCCGGGTTAGTCATGAGGTAGTCGATATACGCCCGGGGGATGTTGTTGCTCATGTCCGCGCAAACGAAACATAGGTATTCATCATCCTCTTTGACCAGCACTCCAAGCTTGGGAAGCAGTTCAGGATCAGGGAAGCGACCCTCGAACCAACTCTCGATCATAAGATACAGAGAGTGCGACTCATCTGTATCCTCGTAGGTGTATGTCTCGACTTCCATCATTTGCCTGCCATCTGGTATTCAAGGGTGATTGCTTGAACATTGAGGGGGAGGGGTGATCTCCCCTGTAGTTCGATAGAAGTATTTCTACTCCAGTCACCATTTACCGTGACTTTTGCGGAGTCTCCAGTCTGCAGGAGGGGAGCTTGGCTTGATTGAAAATTGGGGAAGGACAGCGTGCTCCAATCACCTTCATTGATGCGCATCTTGCAAGTCCCTGATTTCCAGAGTCTTACTATTGCGTTGGTGATCTTCTTTGTTGCGCCCATCGTTCCTTGGGATTCTAAGAACATGGGGATGACTGTATACTCATATGGCCTCCCAATGATAGCAATATCGGTGGGGTAGTCGAGAGACACAGAACCACCTGATACGGTCCTCTCGCCTATCTTAGCTCCATCACATAGGATCGCGACGCTCTCGCCTTCCAAGTGCTCGAGACCGCTCACGCTGGTCATGCCCGATCCCTCCACGCGTATACCATCATCGACGAACCACATCTCGGAGGTGTCATCGTTCTGAAGTCCACGATACTGACCCAGCTTGACATACTCGATATTGCGAACCGTAGAGCCATTGACGGATCTCTTGACGATGTAGCACACCTGATCCTCCTCGTCTGCTCGCGGATTGACTGAGATGGACTCGATCTCCCCGTCGGTCTTTCGACGATACCACGCAAAGATATTCTGATTCTTCTCGTAAAGCATGCTCGCAAGCTCACCGTCAGCCCGTACACCGTGCCATGTTGGGTAGCGTTGGCGCTGGTAAGCCGTCTGAGTGACCCCACCCTCTAGGATGTGATCGGCTAACATGGTCTCCGAGTTCGATGAGTAGTAATCTTCGATGCCCGTGATCTCCTGATTCCTCAGAGTTCTGCCCTCTGGTTGGAGGTATAGCACCGTACCATTGATGGCCTCTGCCCTCAACTTGCCTGATCCGTGGTTGGTGTCCCACCTTAGGTCATAGTTGTTGTATCCGAACGCCTCAGTCGTATTCTCCTGCACGATCACGCCTTCCGCTAGGTTTGTTCCCACTCGAAGCTCTCGAAGGCTCTCAAGCCATTGCACGTGCGGCGCTCCATTGCGATTCACACCAACCATGAAGCCGGAGTCAGCATCATTGCGCTCGCGATAGTTGAAGTAGTTACCCGGCTGAGACAGGAGGACATCATCACCACCCAAGCATCGCCGCTCCTTGTGGAAGCAGATTGCCCGTGGATAGCCTCGGCGCTTGCTGAAATATTGCTCGCGCCACTCAATCGTCGCCTCCCCGGTAAGGAAGGGTTCAATCACCTCAGCGGTCACCTCGGTCTCGCTAGTATAGCCCGTGATCTTGAGGAGACCCTTCACCGTGGGATCTGAAACCTCAATCGTCAATCTTGGCTGATTTGCCCCTAAGCTTGTCCCGGTGCTCTTATCCTCGAATCGCGAACGCAAGAAGATAGGCTCAGAGAGAGATAGTGTTACGCGTTCATTCCTTGATGCACCCTCGATCTCAAACTTCCTCCGAGTCTTCCAGGAGCTAGAATCACCAGGAGTCTTGGTCTCCTCCAGATAGACTGTCCAATTCGCAATACCACCAGTCTCGAATACCACATCCCCGAAGGCGTAGAAGGCAGCGCTGTGACCTGTAACATCGTTAGACTTAGCCATGTAAGCCTGTAGAACCTCCTCCCGATCATGGGAGATACTAATGATTTGATCAATACTGTTTGCGCTGAATAGGTCCGTGGAAGAAGTCAGTGTTGGGGTGTCACCAATCTGCAAGCCTCCCGCGTCCTCCCATTTCTCATCATCCAAATCCGTCTCGAACACCCCAGAAGTATGAGCAACAGCGCATCGATACGACTTACCATCCTCAAATGCGTAGTCATCCACCGCGTATGATGTCGAGGTAGCCCAAGGGTCCGCGTAGTCTGTCAACGTTAATGTGGTGTCCGTGGTGTTCACGGGAGCCAGCGCCGGGAAGTTAGGGGATACCGAGTAATCAATCGTCTGAAGCTCCCAGTCATCGTTAGCCGTCCTCACCAACATCCTCTCCTCGTAGTCAGGGTGGACGATCATCACGATGTCGTTGATCTGCTCAAATTGTAACTCGAAGAGATCCTCCTCCTGATATGGTGATGCCTCCTCATACGGGGTCGGCCCATCCATGACCGGAGCCTGGTTGAGGAAGAAGCGGAAGTATTCATGACCCACCTCGATCTCCATGAGGTCCTGATCCTTTGAGAAGCTGAAGGGGACTAGGCGGGATTTCCTGTCGGAATACTTAGTAGTGGTGATGTGCTCTGTGCCTGGCGCACTCAGGATCGTTCCGAATGGCATCGGCTGGAAGTTCTCCAGCTTCTGACAACCCTTGGAATACTTGGCGGTGTCAACGCGAGGGTCCATGAACTCAGTGAGTTCTCCACCGTTGAATGTGATTTGTGATGCTTTGGGCATGAGTGTTTAGGAGATGATCCAGTTCGTTCCGTCTGAGTATACCGGTATGAAGTTAGCGCCACCACCAGCCACAGTAGACCCTCTTGTGGTGGCGTTAGCGTCACTGACGAAACAGGTCATCCCAGCCTCTCCGGTTGGAAGTGTTGCAACGGTGAAGACCCCCTTCTTCACCGTGCCTGATGCGTCGAGGTCTGTCACCTCGATCGACCCAGAGCCAGCATTCACCGAGACAACCCCAGCAGATGATCTCCCGAGATATGTGTCAGCATTTGATGAGACAACTCCCGATGACCAACCGAAAGTTCCGCTGTTTTGCGTGTTAAACTTAGTGTTCGCGATGCGAAATCTCTCGACGCCAGCGGGTTTAATAGGCATGACTCCAGTCTGGGAGGCAAAGGAATCAGCCGTCACCGTGCCTGATGCTGAGACATCAACAGCGTAGACATCCGTTGCGATGGTGTCAGTTGTGGTGAGCGTGGCGAACGTGGGGGAATCTGTGGTATTGAGATCCTGATCGAAGCTGCTACCTCCACCTGCTGCATCGATTGCCGCTTGCTGTGCTGTGGAGACCGGCTTGTTGATGTCGCTCGTGTTGTCCACGTTATCCAGCCCGACATCATCCTTGGTCAATGCGTCGAGTGCTGCCTGCTGTGCTGTCGACACAGGCTTATCCTCGTCGCTTGTGTTGTCTACGTTACTGAGACCCACCTGAGCGGGAGCAGAGGGCTCATACAGGGAGTCCCATGCTTTGCCGTTGTATTTCCAGATGATGGAGCCAACCGTGTGGATGTCCCCTGTGTTAGGTGCTGATGGGAAGTTAAGTGCCATGATTCGTAGTGGTTTAAGGTGTGTCAGTTACCAAGTCAGAGGAGGAGAAGTTATACCCAACGAAGTGAGCATTCCCGATGAGATCCTGCACCGTAGTGACGCTAGACTCAATCTCGTAGTAGTGATCGGGTGCAGTGGTGAGCAAGGAGAGATCCTGAGTGCTTCCACTGTTGTAGATCGTGGAGATGTTGGCGCTCTGATCGGAGCCCCAGACGGCGATCTGGTTGATCTTGGCATCCTTCATGTAGTTACCTGAAGCAAATCTACCGACTCGATAGTTATCAGCATCTATTCCACTGGAGTATCCGTAGTTACTATGCGTGTTCGATGTGGTCTGGACCACCCCGTCTATATAGATGTTGAACCTAGAGTAGTAATTGGATAGACTGCCAGAGCTTGCTCCAGTAGTTCCCCCGTCATACGTTACCATTATGTGATGCCATGTAGTCGGGTCAATAGATCCGTCTGGCGTTGTCATTTGTAAGTGGTTAGCGTTAGAGCCATACCTGAGCCTAAGTCGCTTCTGTCCATTGAGGTTAGTCTGCCGAAACTCGATATGCCCACCGTTTGCCGTGTCATTATCCCCAAAATAGAAAATGGTTTGGCCGGAGCTGGATGTCGCCCCCTTATACCACAAGCTGACCGACCAAGCGTCACCACCGCCAGCGCCGTTTGACGCTCGACCTAAGATGCCGTCCAGTAACGCAGCGTTAGCGCCAAGATAGGAGCTATCACCATCCTCGAATAAAAGTGATTTCGTATTAGTGTAGGTCAACTCCTGCACGTTGAGCGTCACTTGGAAAGTCACCACACCTCCGAGGGCGTTGGCTGCTTTGCAGTTAATCAGGATGGTGTCTGCTGCTGAGTCAGTCCAAGCGGGAGCAGTTCCAGAGAGGACCCCGGTGCTCTGATTCAACGATACCCAGCTAGGCGCGTCAACCTCACCCCACTGATTCACGATGTAGTCAGTGGATACAATTTGAGCGTTAAGGGACTCGCCCTCTGTGACATCGAAGGATTGATTGCTCACATTGGGAGCTAGAAGCTGCGATCCGTTGACCATGTTGGTAGCGTCAATCGTTACAGTGGATGAGTCGCTCATGGTTAGCTCTAGGTCACTGCCTGATAGAGATCCGCTTTGCACGAACTTGTTCTCGTCCACACCCAGAGATGTGACATCCACGACATAAGACGTTGAGTCTTGAAGCGTGAGCGTGAGGTTGTTTCCAGCGAGGGCAAATCCCGTGACAGGATTACCCTGAGACGAGAAGCTGTATCCATTGGTGAAGAGGTTATTTAACTCAGTAACCGCTTGGTTCAATACCGAGTTGACAGGGTTGCCGTCAATCGTCGCCCCCGTTACCGGCAGATTCTCCACAAGGATCTTCTGTCCATCTTTCAGCTTGATCTTGATTTTGTCACCATTGGCAACAGCCTCGATGGTATTGATGCCATAAGCGACCAGAGCACTCTCCGATCCTAGCGAGAGATCGCGCAGGAATACCGAGGAACCAGTGGTGTCAACTCCGAAGTCCATCGCCTGATACTTCTGATAAGGGCTAATTAGTTCGAGATCCTTATCCTCGAATAGTCTATTGTGGACGATTGCCTGATATCGAGGGATTCCCGTGGTGGGATCATTGGTATCACCAACGCGAACCTGGAACACGCCCATGTCAGAGTCATCAGTCCGGCTCACCTTGCGGATCTCCGCGAAGATGGTGGTTCCAGCATGAATCTCAACAGGGTGATCGAAATACCATTCAACGGTGCTGTCTGCTGCAAGTAGGCCAGTCTGAGGGAGTGTCTGCTTGTAGACTGGGCGACCACCGACAAAGAGGCGATACTCCAACTTAACGTTATCGAGGTTGATCTCCTCGGCCGCCACCGTAGTAATTCCGAGACCAGCGATGGAGACACCGAAGTAATTGTCCCCACTGTAACCGATGGATGATGCTGGGACTGGATTACCGCCCAGCGTAGTGCTGAACATGTCAGTGTAGACACGACCACTGGGGGGAATGTAGCCATCCACACCCTGGTTCTCTGTGAGGCTCTGATCCTTCAGGCCGCCCCACATTGGGTAGAAGTTCGTGTTGTTGCCAAGGTTGGTAAAGAAGATATTCTCAGCACCCGATGACATCTTGTGCTGCTCACCCAAGAATAAGGAGTTCAGGGTTGTCTCGATGGCGCGATCAGCGATCAACTTCTCGTTTACAGCATCATAGGACAGGTGAGATAATACCTCAGCCTGATCCGTTGTGAGTGTTGAGTTGAACGCGCTGCTATTGACGCTCACCCATTGACCGGAGTCTCCATCAGTGTAGTAGGCATAAAGCTGACCGATGACGGTATCGAACCACATATCACCCTCATCCGGGGATACAGGAGCAACCTCAGCCACAGTGATCGGTTCCGCCTTGGTATCTAGAGCGGCCTGTGTATCGTCCGAGATTGGCTTGTCGAGGTCGCTAGTGTTGTTTACGTGTCCGAGGCCAATATCAGTCTTGGTCTCAACGTGAGGGCTCTGAGCGTGATCATAGGCGAACTTACCACGATCACCCCGGTAGGCAGTGTCACCTTCCTCTCCGAGCGTCAGACCGTAGTCTACACCACTGGAGACCTTGGTTGCAACACCTTCGTTGGAGACGATGTAGAGATCAGCACCTGTGCCGTTCTTTACGAAATAGATAGCATCCTCCTCAAGTGAAGGGGGAAGGGCGAGAACTTTGTGAATCTTCATATTACCATTCGTCAGAGCCTTGAGACCATCCCTCGAGACCATCGTCTGGAGCAGGGATAGAGGTGCAGGTATTCAGGCTAAGATACTGTCCTCTTCTAAATTGAGTTGATTGACCTACCTTGGTGATAGGTGATCTGGCGAGCAGGCGCTCCATAGGGCTGTTCTCACCACTGCCCACCTCCATAGCGTCAACAGTGCGAGCATCCTCTAAGCGTCTGCGGTAGAGTCTCTCCAGGTCCTCAGCTGAGATACCATCTGTGGTGATCTGCCGGGCCACCTTCATGGCGATCTTAACTGATACAACGTCTGCAAGCAGGGTATCCCACTGCGATACGTCATCCTCCCACTTTACGTAGCGGAGGTAGATCTCGCCGAGATCCGAAAGTAATTGGCGACCATTCAGGTCAAAGAACTCAGCCTTCTCTGACCACGGCTCACCGTTGATGTCGAGGATGCGAAGGCAGTCTGATGGGAGCTGGAAGGCTCCACTGTAACCGAAGTTACCATTCTGGAGCGGGTCACCAGCGAGCTTGCTGAGTTGAGCGCGTCCAATGCAGCAGGACCATCGGTGTGTCCGAATAACCTCTCGCGCTGCCTGATCGAAGATCCCCTTGATTGCGCGTGCCTTGGTGTCGTCATCGTTTAAGTTGACGATGGAGCCAGCCGACAGGTAAGAGAGGGCGTTGTTTGCGATTTGTGTTCTGGTCTGCATATCTTTTATTAGAAAAAAGGGGGACGGAAGCCTAGACTACCGTCCCCCCTGGTTATCCCAACGAGGAATGATTCTATCGAACGTAGTAGGCGATGCTCACGCGCTGAGTTCCAGCGGAGGGCGATCCACCAGCAACGGTGACCTTGAGGTCAGCTTCAGCAGCAACCTTGACGAGCTCATGGCCGTCAGTGTCGAAGAAGCGTGTTCCGGCGGAGGCGATGCTCACACCGTTTCCGTATGCGCTCTCGTCAGCAGTAGTCCCGATTTCAAGAGTGACACCAGACTGAGCGTCTCCAATGACCGAGCTTTTGGCAGGGTCTACGAGAGCACCAGCAGGGAGGTTGCTGAGGAGGGTGACAACATCGCCAGAAGACTCGTCACCAACAAAGGTGATGGAGTCATTCAGGAAACGGATGCGGCCAGCAGCTTCGATGCCGTCAGCGGGATTCCCGTGATTGGCATAGTCAGCTTCGAGTTTTGATTGTGTAACAGGCATTGTAGTATTTCTATATTAGTTGTTAGCAATTTGAGGATTATCCGATGCAAGGCACTTTCCAAACACCCTTGTCCCAGATGCGGCTGAAGCCCCAGTCCCAGTAGAATACAGACTGAACGCTGTGATTCTTGGTGGGAAGACGGTCCAACTCGTGAACAGGCATTTCATTGTAACCGAACTTAACGGAACCTTTGTGGAAGGCAACGCAGGTCTTAACACCGGCAGCTTCAGGAAGGTTGGTGTCATCGACAGACATGGTGAAGCCCATACAATCAGTCAGGATACCGGAGGCAACCTGCTCGAGTTGAGCGGAAGCTTGGTCGCGATTGCGGATCTTCTCGTCCTGAAGGAGTTGGAGAACCTGGTCGGAGCTGAGGATCAATCCAAACGGAGAAGGATTGTTGGTGCTTCCATCCTGTGACATGACATCAAGCTTGGAGAGCTCAGTGCGGAGCTTCATGAGCTTGTCGTAGGACATGCCCTTGTCAGCACCAGCGGCTCCAGAGGCGAAGTCGTAGTTTACAGGGATTGTGTAGGTGGAGTCGAAAGCGGGGTAGCTCACAACGCCATTAGCAGCGACTTCGATAGCGTTACCGAGGAGACCGCCATTCTTACCAGCCTCACCGACAATGATCTTGTCCATGTGGCGAGCAGCTTCAGCCTTCTGGTTAGCAATAGAGACGGGGATCTGACTCTCACCAGTGCCGAACTTCTTCTCAGTAACCCGGTCAAAGATGAGGGGTGACTTGTAGGGAGAAGTGGTCACGCGGCGCTTCCCGAAGGTAGCAACGTCTGGAGAGGTCTCACCGTAGAGATCGGTGATTGCGCTGATGGAATCAGTCTTGTTAGCGAGTGGGAATTCACGATACTCACCATTGACGGCGACTTGATCGCAAAGTCCAATCGAACGACTGCGGACTTGTTGGAATTCGACATCGTAGCGATCTTCGAATTCTGGACGGTAGGACTCCACTGCTGGGAGTGACAGGTTATTAGCCATTGTATTTGTTTTCTGTTTTGTTTGTTTGATAGAGCGAAAGACGCTCGTCTTGGAGTTGAGGATCTGTCTCCTCTGTCTTTCGGGGCTCTTCTCAAGAAGGTGGCAGGAAACTGGGCTTCTATGCGAACAGGTGGCCGATGGGATTACTATTAAAGCAGAGATCACAATCTGCCCACCATTTACGTCATCCACACCGACAACAGACCCCCGCACCTGTTAAGATGCGAGGGCCTGCGCTATGAACAGGGAGGTGAACGACTCCTCCCAACCAACAAAATCTATTGACCGTATGCTTTAAGCTGATCAGCGATTGACTTGTACTCCTGGTGATCGGCATCACTCTGCCATCCACCGGAGCTGGACATGATGAGTTCACGCTTGCGTTCTTGCAGCCCCTTCACATCGGTAGGCATTGCTCGACCATTGGGAAGAGAGGCAGGCATTGTGCGCTCCATGGATTGCTTCATGACTCGCAGGAAGGCAGGATCATTCATCATGGCGGCGTGTAGAGGATTCTCAGTCACGATCTCACCAGTCTCAGACTTAGCGTAGTCGAATCCAGCAGCCTTACCCTTGTCCGACAGCAGGAACTCGCCCAACTGATCATCGAACTTGGACTTGAGTTCCTCTCCGCCTAACTCAGCAGTGAGCAGCTTGTGAGTCTCCTCGCGAGTCTTATTGAAGTCAGCCGTAGCAGTCTCCTGGTGCGATGTGACCATGCCTTCCATTAGCTGAGTGTGTGCAGCGAATAGCTCCTGCATAGCCTCAGGCGTGTTCACGGGGTGCTTGGTTGCCCATTCTGATACCATAGAGGCCAAATTATCGTCGATCTCAGCGCCCTCAGGCAGATCAGCCGGGATCAGAGCTTTCTTGTAAGCCTCCGCGGACGGTAGAGCGCCCAATCCCTCACGGTATGCAGCGAGATCCTCTGGTGTTGCGCCCTCGCCAGGCTTGACCACAGCATTATCTACAGACTCCTGACGTTGTGAGAGACCAGCACGGGCCTCCTTGCCGTTCTTGAGCGCATCGAAGAACGATTGGTCGTTACGTGTAGCGAATCCACTGAGATCCTCATGGCCGAGCTCCTTGAATGACTCACCCGCATTGCTGCGCAGTGTGCCATCTGGATGGTAGACCTTGGCGATTGGTGAATCTGCCCAGCTTTCGGATGATGCTCCACCCTCGGGAGCCTGACTTTCTGCGACTGGTGCAGCCGCTTGTGTTTCTTCTGACATTTATTCGTTGGTTATTTGTTGAGCTTCCAGAGTCTGGCGAGTTCGGGATGGTTATCGATGAGATACTCCTTGCGACCTGGTGTTTGATTACCAAGCATGGGATCAGCAGCAGGAACAACGTCCCAGTCTACTGCAGCCATGAGTTCCTTCTCGGGATTCGGGATCAGATGAGCCACCTGAGTGCCTGTTGCGAGCTTCTCGACAGCGCCCTTGAGACGGTCAACCTGCTCAAGTAAGCCTCGATTCTCCTCTTTAAGGTGCTCCACTTGCAACAGAGCAGCGTCCAGTGGACTCTCCTCCTGCTGTGGGGCCTCCTCGACAGGTGCAACGTAGTCTTCACCGGCTGCTGCTGCCTTGAGTTCCTCGATGTTCTTGTAATAGACAGGAGCGGTAGGGATAACCTTACCGTCCTCGATGTTCGCGACGAGCTTGCCGTCCTTCACGCGGATGATCTCCGCGCCTTCTTTTCTGTATTCCATGGTTTTGTTGGTTTATTTGTTGGGAGTTTCAATCCCGGTATCATTGCGGATAGACCGCATGAGAGCTAGTATACGTCCTGCACCTGCCCGTTCCTCTGGCGGCAGGTCTGGATTGGTGATGATGTCATCGATGATTGAATCGATAAGGATCTCACCGCCCTCGGACAGTAAGATCTGTTGAATCTTGGATCGCTTGGTAGCATCAAGACGGTAGGTGATTGCGTTCGGACTGATCATTATGAGAGTGCGCCTAGCATAGCCTCAGGGTCTTGGACGGAAGAGAGATCCTTGGCCACACCGCCTGCGGTCTGAGCCATCTCTGCCATCTGAGCCTGTTGAGCTGCTTGCTGTTGAGCTTCCTGCTGTTCCTGATACTCGTCCTCGCTGAGGAGATCGTCCTCGTCCTGACCGAGATCACGCCAGATACGTGTCTGGATCTTCTTAATGTCGTGGACATTGGCACGGCCATCAGCAGCAGCCAGGTTGACGATTGCATCCATCATGCCCATGGCCTCGACGGCTTTGGAGCGCTTGTGGTTGCTTGTGAAGGTGTTGTCGAAAGCAAACTGCGGCATGCGTGGCTTCCCTGTGACCTCATTGTAGGCTTCATCTGGTAGCTCAATCACTCCACGCTCGACGAGGGAGTTGAATGCCCAGCCAACGATTGGCTTGGTGTGATCCTGCTCGAGTGCTGTGAGTGTGGGATTCGCCTGAGCATTAAGCTCTTCCCGACGCATGTTGGCCTCGGTCGCAGTCATCTCACCCTGGTTACGGTTGAACATGTTGAACAGGTGACCGTGGTAAGCCTCATCGATGGAGTCTTGCAGCTTGCTCCAGATATCCATGCCTACCTGATAGTTGCCACCACCAGAGAGCTCATAGACTGGATTCTTACCAGCGGCAGAGGTTTCGGCGTAGTAATTGACCTCAGCAGCACCAAGACCAACACCCTCCTCCTTCATGTAGCTAGGAGCCATGACCGGTGGGACAGCAGCACGCTCACCCATCACCATCATGAATTTCCCGGCGTAGTTGGCCTTGTATGCATCTGGTAGGATCTCATGGGCGGGACAGTAGCCCCAAGGACTTCCATCGACCTCGTAGCGACTGGATACAATCTCGAAGTGATCATTGCCGGAGTCGAGCACGACATGCTTGCTGTCACGCTCAACGACCTTCACGGAGTATGCCATGCCCTTGTTGCCAGCATCGGCCTTCATCTTCCACTTAGGCTGCTTCTCGATGACAACGAGGAAATCGTGTGTGGTGCTACGACGCTGAGGGTCTGCTGCCTCTTGCTGTAGCTTCGTAGAAAGGTTCTCACGCCCCCACATCTCAGCAGCACGGTAGGCAGGCCATTTGTAGCAGGCTCCGAAGGTATCGACCTTCTCAGAATGATCGTGGTCGATGACGTAGTTGAGGGGATCGAAGCGACAGAAGTTCATGACTTCCTCGCCATTGTCATCCTGCTCCCACTTCATTCGCATCGTCCCGGTTCCCAGCTGAGACCGATCAAAGATGGCGCGGTGATTGACTGTGTGGAAGTTGGAAGAGCGTAGGTAATGCATGACAGCCTCTCCTGCTTCACGGTAGACCTTCTCGAGACTGAGGTTCTTGCGATCCTCCCATGCTGGACGCATCACAAGCCAGTCACGGTCGCGAGGATACAGCATCGAAGTGATGCCGTTGGCCTGCATGCGGGACTTAGTTCTCAGTGTCGTATCGTAAATCTCATTGTGTGGCACGTATCCACCAACATTCCCACGGCCATTGTAGTTGCGGGAGTTCATGAGCCAAGCAGTCTCCTGCCATAGATACTCATGAGGGAGGCGTAGTGCCTCCAACTGCGTGAATCGCTCGACCGTATCCTTGCCTGTCATGCTAACCTAAAGTGGTATTGGTGGCTGCTGCTCCGGCTTGGATGGTGTCCTGATAACCGAAGCGGCCACGCATCCTCTTCTTCTGATCCTCTTGCTCCCGCTTGATCGAGAGCGAGGACTGTTGTGCTGGTGCAGCTACCGGTGCAGCTTTTGGAGTCTTTGGCATTCCCATGTCTTTGCTAATAATGGATGATTGATAATCTCACAACGCTATAGGTTGCCGACACCGATAGTCCTCTGTTTACCCGGCCCAGTGGACTCGAACGTCCTTAGCTCGGGCAGCATCTTGTTCTGGATTGCCTCAGAGATATATCCGAATGCATCAGCCGGGTGTGACGACCAGTCATGAGCTATTTTGTTCTCGATGTAGCCTCCTAGACGGCTCTCCTTGCGATGGTATGCACTAAGAGCTTCGATTAGGCCACCCTCACCAGCTAAAGACTCATGAAACCAGAGCTGATTGAACATATCTGTCATCATGCGGATGCGCTTCTCGTCTGCACCATGAGGGCCGCGCGGTAGAGTCTTCACGTTCATGAGCCCTGATTCCAACAGCTTGTCGGCAAAGGACATATTGTCCGCATGCTTGTTGTCTCCATCATGTGGAAGGAAGTGATACCCGTAGTTGTAGCCCTTGGCTATCATATGAGCTACGCGCTCGCCGGTCTTGAGATCCAGACCAGAGTCGCAGTCGATTATACGATAAGTCAGACCCACACGCTGGAAGTAGATGACGCAAGTATTTGCAGGAGCTCCCAAGTCCCAGGTTGTATGGACCAGTGCAGACTCATCGATGGGGAATGGTCCGATGCGCCCCTCGTTCTCAGCCCTAGCCATGTCGGCAGCGTAGATTGCGCCAGGTCTACCAATGGAGAAGTCGCACTCGTATTCCTGTCTGAAGTCAGAATCGGACACGGTATAGTCATCCTGGATGCTTTTAAGCTCCTCAGCAGGCAATATTCCACTCTCGCTTGCACGGATGACCGCGCTGTGCCAATCCTCAGCAGCCTCAGCCTGCAAATGGCGCTTGTAGAAAGCATTCTTCCCCTTGGGTGTGCCGATAAACCATGCGAACCCCTGATAATCGGAGAGACACGGACGGATTACCTGCGACCACGCAGCGGGAACGATGTCGGCTGGCTCATCCATGATCACACCGTCGAGGTAGATTCCCCGCATCCGATCATAGTTATCACCAGAGTAGAGCCTGATGGTTGCGCGATTTGGCAGAGTGACAGTCAAGTCGGACTCGTTGATCTTCACCTGAGGGACTTTACCTAGGAAATCTTTGAGGTATGCCCATGCGATGTCCTTGGCTTGATCCCTTGTGGGTGCAACGTACGCGAAACGAGGGGGAGGGCCGGGTCTCTTGAGTTCGAATGCTACCTTGATGAGCTTCTGAAGGACCGCGAACGTCTTACCGGCACGACGATGAGCGACGATGCAAGCCCATCTCTTGTTACTGTGGAGGAATGGTTTGAATGCCGCCCTCGGATTTAGCTCTAGAGTGACGTTCATTCCCCGATCTTAATCGTGATATCGGCTTCCACCTCGATCTTCTCAGCAGCGTGATCACCTGTCATCCTGTTCTCCTCTGCAATGGCAGCTAGGGCGACTCTGGGATCATCCAGCTTGGTGTTCTGGTAGATCTCATAGATGCCTTCCAGCTTGCTCTCACGGGTGAATTTGGACGCTGCCTTGACCTCTCCGCGCAATTCCTCGATATATTCGGCAACCTTGGGGTTTCTTATCAACTTAGAAGCGCCAGCTTCGGCTGAGTTCCCCGTGGAAGTGTAGCCAGCTTCCTGGTAGGCGCGGCTGGCTGGGCGACCTTGGACTACGAGCTCGGCGAATTTGCGTTGACGGTCATTCATGATGCTTAAGAGATGGATTCTTCCGCCACTATCTCCTTGAATTTCTTGCTCAACAAGAATTTTCGGGCCGCACGTCGAGCGAGTCTGGCTGTTCGAGCCTTGGACATAATGTGATTGGTGGGCAGTGGTCCTCCCCGTTCCTCGATCATCTCTTTCCAATCCTCAACTGCTTGAGCGATTGTATTGCGGAAAGGGCCATGGATGTCCTTGCCCTGTCGTTCTGTTGTCACCTTGCGAAAGATCTTCGCAAAGTAAAACCCGTCTTGTTCGTAAATGCCCTCTGGGAGGCCTCGGTTATTGGTCATTGGTTCTGTTCTTTAGTCGTTTTAGGATTCGTTCATATGCTGGGAAAAAGATCTCGTCGATGCAGCGGACGCATGATTCCTCCTGAAATGAGTCGAGGAAGGAGATCCCAGACAGGTGGAAGGCTGCGTGGAGCATCTCATGCCGTAGGGTGGGCAAGTATTCCTGCTCTGGGAGATTCTCAGCGAGTTGAATGGTTCGTTTGTCATGTGAATACTGCCCGTAGCAGTCATCGAGTTCTGTTCGTTGTATTTTAATTCTATGGCCAGCGATCATGACTGAGTTGATTGCTGTCATGCTGTTAAGCTAGCATTATTATCACCCCCTCACAACAGTAAACCCGACCAAGTTAATCAACTCAGTCGGGTTTTTATTCACTATCATCTTACTGACTCAGCAATCTCCATGCGAGTTCGGCCACTTGTGGAACCTGGCCGTTTCCAATGGATTTAAGTCTGTCCACCCTATGGGCCACCCCATGAGCCACTCGACCCACGTTGGGTTCAGTGTGCCAATAGCCCATTCCTCCTTGGTCTTGCCCCTCACTTCCTCGCAGTTGCCCAGCATCCGCTGCATCTTGCCGCTTGGTGTTCCTGCTGCATCCTCGTTCGCGGATGGAGTTGGCCACATATGCCGCGCCTTCACCTGCTGGCTTAGTCCAATCTGCGCCATCCGGCCTGTCTCCTTGTCGTAGTGGCGGCAGTTGCTCCCCACGGCCTCCCCCGTCTTGGTTTCCAGCCTTTCGATACTGATGCCGGGTTCCTGTGCTGCGGGAGTTCGCCACAATCCAGATCCTGTCCCGCTTGTGAGGGGCGGCAACGTCATGCGCTCCCAACACACCCCATTTTGCATCATACCCCATTTTGGCAAGATCACCGAGGACTCGGGCAAGTCCTCGTCCCACAAGCATTGGTGAGTTCTCCACGAAGACATGTTTCGGTCGAACTTCACCGATGATTCTCGCCATGTGTCCCCACATACTGGATCTCTCTCCATCGATTCCTGCACCTTTTCCTGCGCAAGAGATGTCCTGACAGGGAAAGCCTCCAGAAATGACGTCAACACGGCCTCGCCAAGGTTTTCCGTCAAAGGTTTGAACGTCATCCCAGATCGGGAAAGCTGGGAGGGTTCCTTCGTTTTGACGGGCAACCAAGACTGAGGCTGGGTAGGGTTCCCATTCGACAGCGCACACTGTGCGCCATCCAAGGAGATGCCCTCCGAGTATTCCTCCACCAGCGCCTGCGAATAAAGCCAACTCATTCATCTATTCTATGCGTGTTCGTAGAATCGGCTGACGAGTCCCTTGGTTGCGTGATACTCGTAGCCGGTAGCTGCGCGGATGGATCCCAGGTATCCCTTCTCAGCATGCCATGCGTCAGTAGAGCAGAGCGCCGGTAGGTATTCTACGAGCAGTCCACGTTGCTCTTCCCAGCCATTAGCGGTCTGAGTGATCACTCTGGTGGGCGTGTTCTTCTTCTTGTGATGCACATGGCCCATCTTCAGGTGACGATGCTTGGTTACACCCCACTGTGGAGCGAACTCAGCGGCGATGACAGATTGCCACTGGTTGGCGGCCACACCATCGCCATGGCTCCAGACCAAGAGATTGTCCCCATGAACGAGGTGTTTCCTATCGCTAGCCTGCATCACGACATTGACGTTTGGGCAGTTGAAATAGAATGCTTTCAGGACTCTGGCGAGCCACAC